>Ga0206832_10008_pt2 | contig 50307 bp, 41 predicted proteins | sample Alteio_BWOrgCont_74_FD_152896 | JGI IMG/M metagenome (GOLD analysis project Ga0206832, IMG submission 152896) | Enriched cells from forest soil in Barre Woods Harvard Forest LTER site, Petersham, Massachusetts, United States -... | ecosystem: Environmental > Terrestrial > Soil > Temperate forest >... | reverse complement strand
CTAAATATGATAAGCGGAGTAACCGTTGATGGCAATAAAGTGAGCTTTATAGTTACTCTTACCACCCCCGCTTGTCCGCTAAAAGAAAAAATAAAGAAGGATTGCATTGATGCCATACATCAGTATCTCAATAAAGATGTAGAAGTAAATGTGGTAATGGAAGCCAACGTTACCTCGCTGCGTGATAATTCAATCAATATCCTGCCAAGTGTAAAAAATATTATTTGCGTGGCCTCAGGTAAAGGCGGTGTAGGTAAGTCAACTGTGGCTATTAACCTGGCCGTTAGCCTGGCAAAACAAGGCGCAACAGTAGGCTTAATTGATGCCGATATTTACGGCCCGTCTATTCCCCTCATGCTGGGTATAAAGGGCAAGCGCCCCGAAGTAAGGTTGATAAAAGACAAACATTTTATACTGCCTGTTGAGGTTGAAGGCCTTAAAGTTTTAAGCATTGGTTTACTGGTAGATGAGCGGCAGGCCATTGTGTGGCGTGGACCTATGGTAACCTCGGCTTTGCGCCAGTTTGTTACCGATTGTATTTGGGGCAAGCTCGACTACCTGGTGGTTGATATGCCTCCCGGCACTGGCGATGTCCACATCACTGTAGCCCAAACACTTAACCTTACTGGGGCAGTAATTGTAACTACCCCGCAAGAAGCGGCCCTGGCTGATGCCCGCAAGGCGCTGGCAATGTTCAGAGGCGATAATATCAACGTGCCTATTATCGGTATTGTAGAAAACATGGCCTATTTTACACCAGAGGAATTGCCCGATAACAAGTATTATATTTTTGGAAAAGATGGGGGCAAAAAACTAGCCGAAGAATACGAGGTGCCTTTTTTAGGCCAAATACCATTGGTGCAAAGCATTCGCGAGGGTGGCGATGCCGGCAAACCCGCCAGCCTGTATGGGCGCGATAACCCGATAGTGGCAAAAGCCTTTGATGATTTGGCTACCAACGTTGCTCAACAGGTTGCTATTAAAAATGCTAACTTTGGCCCCAAGAAAGCCGACACTGTATTATCATGATAGACACCGCATCGAAAGAATTACTGGCAAGAGTTGAGAAGTCGCTGGATACGATGCGTCCATACCTGAACGATGACGGGGGTAATGTGGAGATTGTTGAAATAACCGACGACATGATTGTAAAGCTAAAACTGGTAGGCGCATGTAGCACCTGCCCTCAAAGCTTTATGACTATGAAAGCCGGCATTGAAGAGGCTGTACGTCGTGCCGTACCCGAAATTAAATCAGTAGTTGCCATTAACCTCACCCAATATATTGATGAACAAACAGGAACTGCATAGGCTTATTATTAAAAAGAGGTCTTTCCTCTGCGTCGGCCTCGATACCGACCTTGCCCTGATTCCCCAACATCTTTTAAAATTCTCCGACCCGGTCTTCGAATTCAACAAGGCCATTATAGATGCCACTATTGATATAGCGGTAGCCTATAAACCCAACCTGGCATTTTACGAAAGCATGGGCCTGAGGGGCTGGGAGAGCCTCGAAAAAACGATGAAGTACCTGGGCAAATTTAAAGGTGAGGTTTTCACCATTGCTGATGCCAAGCGCGGCGATATTGGCAATACGTCAAAAATGTATGCCAAAGCCTTTTTCGAAAACATGGATTTTGACTCTGTTACTGTGGCACCATACATGGGCGAAGATTCGGTAACCCCCTTTCTGCAATACAAAGATAAATGGGTCATTTTGCTGGGCCTAACCTCTAACAAAGGCAGCGCTGACTTCCAGTTTCTCGAAACCGATAATGGCAAATTATACGAACGGGTAATCATTAAAGCGCAACAATGGGCCAGCCCCGACCAGCTAATGTTTGTTGTAGGCGCCACCCATCCTGAAGCATTTAAACACATTCGCCAATTGGCACCCGATTACTTTTACCTTGTGCCCGGCGTAGGTGCCCAGGGCGGCGATATGCAAAAAATTTGTAAAAACGGATTAAGCCCAGATTGTGGCCTGCTTATCAACTCTGCCCGCAATATTATATATGCGGGCAAGGGCGATGACTTTTCGGATGCAGCCCGTAACAGCGCCCTGACTACCGTAGCCGAAATGGCCCAATTTCTACCCGCGTTTTCAAAAGAATAGAATTATTATACATTTGCGCATTCTAAAAAACAACCCCAAATGACTAAAACCATATTCGGAGTGCTTTTTGCACTTGTACTGAGTGTAACCTCATTATCAGCTCAAGGCACCGACCCTTTTGAAGTTCAAACCCGCATTTATAAAGCGGCTTTGAAAAACTACGATTTGCAAACAGCAACCATCGCCTTGTATAACATGCAGGCCTTAAAGCCGGAAAGGACCGACCTTAACGACTCGCTGGCCATCATCTACTTTACAAGCGAGAAATATGCACAGGCTTATTTTGTTGCCAACGGCATTGTAACCGCCGACCCTAAAAGAAACGACATGCTTGAAATGGTTGCTGTATCGCAGCAAAACCTTGGCATGGTAAAAGAAAGTTTAGCCAGCTACGAAAAGCTTTATGCGGCCGGCAAGTCGGTTTACTATTTATACGAAATGGCAATCCTTCAATATCAATTAAAAAGATTTGGTGAGTGTATTGCGTCCCTTGACCAGATACTTGCAAATCCTGATGCCGAAAAGCAAAAGGTAAACATCCGTGGCCAACAAAGCTCGCAGGATGTGCCGATGAAAGCTGCCGCTTATAATGTAAAAGGTATCTGTGCACTTGAGGTAAACCAGCCGGAGGCAGCTAAAGAAAACTTCAACAAAGCCATCTCCCTTTTCCCTGATTTCGTTGCAGCCAAAGGCAATCTTGAAACTCTAAGCAAAAAATCTGCTACTGGTACTACTGCCTCAAAACCAGCAACAACAACACCAGCTAAGCCTAAATAAGTAATACCTGCCATAAAATATTAAAGGGCAAAATGCGCAAGCATTTTGCCCTTTTTGTTTCTGTCTTCGTTATTGCGGATGCTCTGAAATAAAGCAATTCGGGACGACGTCCTTGAGTTCGTGTTTAGCGCAGAAGCATAGGTTAATGCCATGTTAACGTTTCCTCCAGTCTCAATCTTATAATTATTTTTCCATTTAAATAAAAGAAGTAGTTTTAATGTATCATCACTAAATCATAAGTATGAAAAAACTCCATATCATTTTCGCAGCGCTGTTAATATTTTGCCTGCAGGCAAACGCACAAACAGCAGGTAGCCCACCCGCACCGGTTAAAATAACATCGGTTGAAGGGATTACCGAATATCGCCTTGCCAACGGCTTATCCGTCCTCCTTTTTCCTGACCAATCTAAACCCAAAATAACGGTAAACATTACGTACCTTGTGGGTTCGCGCTTAGAGGGCTACGGCGAAACCGGTATGGCGCATTTGTTAGAGCATATGCAGTTTAAGGGCTCAAAAAATCATACTAACATCCCGCAGGAAATGACTTCGCACGGTGCCAATACCAATGCATCTACGTGGTTAGACCGCACAAACTATTTTGAATCGTTTATGGCTAACGATGAAAACCTGAAATGGGCCCTCGACCTTGAAAGCGACCGGATGCTCAATTCATTTATTGCGCAAAAAGACCTATCATCTGAGTTTAGCGTAGTGCGTAACGAATTTGAAATGGGAGAAAATTACCCCTCCAGCATTCTGCAAGAACGTATCATAAGCACGGCCTTTTTGTGGCATAACTATGGCAAATCAACAATCGGCTCAAAGGAAGATATTGAAAAAGTACCTGCCGAAAATCTACAGGTGTTTTACAAAAAGTATTATCAACCCGATAATGCAGTGCTACTGGTAGCAGGCAACATTGACGAAGAAAAAACACTTGCGCGGGTAAATGACTATTTTGGCAAACTGCCCAAACCAACCCGTGTTTTGCAACAAGCATATACGGTAGAGCCCGCCCAGGATGGCGAACGCTTTACCGAGTTGCGCCGTACCGGCGATGTGCAAACTGTGGCCTGCGGGTACCACATATGCGCAGGGTCGCACGCCGATTTTGTTGCGCTTGATTTATTAGCTGAGGTATTGACCAACGAACCATCGGGCAGGCTTTACAAAGTGCTGGTTGAAACAAAAAAGGCCAGCCAGTTATCAGGTAGTCCCTGGGCTTTATATGACCCCGGTTATCTTTATTTTTCAGCCGACGTGTTGAAAGAAAAGTCTTTAAGTGATGCCCGCCATATTTTGCTATCGATGCTTGATAGTTTAAAATATAACCCGGTTACCACCGCCGAAGTTGACCGCGCCCGTAACAAACGGTTAAAAGATTTCGACCAGGCTTATAACAGCACCGAGGATGTTTGCCTGGCGCTAAGTGAATACATTGCACAAGGCGATTGGCGCCTGGCGTTTTTATATCGCGATAGAGTTGAAAAGGCAACTGCCGAAGATGTAAACCGGGTTATTAAAGATTACATTAAACCAAGTAACCGCACCGTGGGAGTTTTCATTCCCGAAACCAAGCCTGATAATGCTAACATGCCTGGCCGCCCCGACCTGGCTAAATTGATGCAAAACTACAAAGGCCAGAAAAAACTTGAAGAAGCCGAAAAGTTTGACCCCACACCCGATAACATTGATGCCCGCACCAAAACCGGTACCATACCGGGTGGTGCTAAATATGCTCTTTTAAGTAAAACCACCCGTGGTGGTGCCGTATCGTTTAATCTTACCTTGCGCATTGGCTCAAAGGCTTCTCTTTCTAACAAAACAAAAGTTGCCGAGTTAACCGGTAACTTGTTAATGAAGGGAACTGCCTCGCAAACCGCGGCTCAAATTAATGATGCGCTTGATAAACTTAAAGCACAGGTTACAGCTTATAGTAATGGGCAGGACGTTATAGTGCAGGGGCAAACCGTGCACAAAAACCTGGCTGATGTTTTGAAAGTGATTGAAGATATATTAAAACATCCTTCTTTCCCACAGGGCGAGTTTGATAAAGTTGTGCAACAATCGCTCGACCAGATTGACCAGCAAAAATCCGACCCTCAAAGTATCTCTGCTATTCATTATAGCCGCCTGCTTAGTCCTTATCCCGCCGATGATTTCAGGTATACAATGACTTTTGATGAACAAACCGCTGCTGTTAAAGCGGTGAAATTAGATGATGTTAAAAAATTCTATGCCGATTATTATAACAGCGCTAATGCCACCGTTGCCGTTGTGGGCGATTTTGATGATGCAGGGGTTACAAAACAATTAACCGCGATGTTACAAAACTGGAATTCGGCGATTAAATACGAGCGGGCGGCTTCAGTATTTTTTGATGTGCCTGCCAAATCGGAAAAAATAAATACGCCCGAAAAAGCCAATGCAAACCTTTTGGCCGGGTATAATATTGAAATGCGCAATGATGACCCTGATTATGCCGAACTGATGCTGAGTAACTTTATGCTGGGCGGCGGGTTTTTAAATTCGCGCCTTGCAGAGCGTATCCGTCAAAAAGAAGGTGTTAGCTACGGTGTTGGCTCGTGGATAGATGCCAATGAGCAAGATAAAACGGGCACATTTGGTTCGTATGCTATTTATAACCCCGAAAATTCTGAAAAGCTGATAAACGCTTATAAAGAAGAATTGAACCGCATGGTGGACAAAGGCTTTACACAGGAAGAATTAAAAGATGCGCGCGATGGCTATTTACAGGAACGCAAACTGGGCCGCTCCAACGATCAAAGCCTCGCTAACCGTTTACAAGATAATTTGTTTTTGGGCCGCACCATGCAGTTTAGTAAAAAGATTGACGATAAAATCAGTTCAGCGACTTTGGATGGTGTAAACACTGTGGCGCGTAGATGGATTAAGCCCGCAAAAATAAGCTACATCCAGGCCGGCGATTTTGAAGGCAAAAAAACAAAAGTAAAAGAAGAGCACAGCCCTTATTAAATAGTGATACAAAATTTGTTTCGGTAGGTTCTTTCCTCTCTATTTTGCTCTGAAAATGGAGAGGAAAGAACCTACCGAAGGCAGATGGGAGAGGCAAATATTTTCTCTTATTTTTGAAAATGGACCTTTCATACATTCTCAACCACTTAGGCGAGGAGCGCGAACAATACTTTAATGCCGTTGCGCCGCCTATTATCCAAACCAGCAACTTCTACTTTAAAGATGTTGAAAGACTGCGCAATGCTTTCCCTAACGAGAGAGACACGCATGTTTACACCCGCGGAAATAATCCAACTGTTGAGATTTTGCGAAAAAAGATTGCGGCCCTCGCCGGTGCCGAAGATGCCCTTGTATTTTCAAGCGGCGTTGCCGCTATTAGCGCAGCCGTAATAAGCAACGTACATGCCGGCGACCATGTGGTATGCGTTAAAAAGCCCTATGGCTGGACAGATAAGCTGCTCAATAAATTTCTATCACGCTATGGTGTAACCAATACAATGATTGACGGCACCAAAATCGAAAACTTTGTTGCCGCCATACAATCTAACACCAAAGTTATTTTTCTCGAAAGTCCCAACAGTTTCACCTTCGATTTGCAGGATATAAAGGCCGTTGTAAAACTTGCCAAAGAAAAAAACATAGTAACCATTATCGACAATAGCTACTGCACTTCACTGGGTCAGCGCTGTATTGAGATGGGCGTTGATATTGAAGTGCACTCTGCCACAAAGTATTTCGGAGGCCATAGCGATGTAGTAGCCGGTTACCTGATGGCCAGTAAAAGAATGGTAGCTAAAATTTTTGCCAGCGAGTTGCTGAATATCGGCGCTGTCATTTCACCTAATGATGCCTGGCTCCTTATTCGTAGCCTGCGTACTTTACCACTTAGGTTAGAACGTATACAGGCAACTACAACAACCGTTGTCAAATTTATGGAGCAGCACCCTCAGGTTGAGCGGGTAATATTTCCCTTCTCAGATTCATTTCCTCAACTGCCTCTGGCAAAACAACAAATGCAGTGGTGCGGCGGCCTGTTTACCGTTCTTATCGAAGCAAAAAATGTTGAGCAGGTCGAAACCTTCTGCAATAGTTTAAAGCGTTTTTTAATGGCTGTATCATGGGGCGGGCATGAATCATTGATAATGCCCGCATGCAGTTTTATGAACCGCAACGATTTGGATTTGGCTGATTATCCTTACAACATGATTCGCTTTTACATCGGGCTTGAAGATGCGCGGGTTTTAATAGAAGATATTGAACAGGCTTTTCAAAAAATGGTATAGCAGTGATGAAAAATGGATTGTTTGTTTTAGCAATGTTATTGCAAGCCACCTTTGTATTTGCCGGTAAGGAATTTACCTCGCTTGAGGATGCCCTGAAGCAACCGGAGCTGGTTACCTCGTTAAAATTAATGAGCAAAGGCCTTATTGAATTACCAGAAGACATAGGCACTCTTGTTAACCTCGAGCGCCTCGATGTTTCGGGCAACCAACTCACAAAACTTCCACAGGCGCTTTTTAAATTAAACAAGCTTAAATACCTCAATTTAAATGCCAATAAACTTGGTGCTATACCCGCCGCTATTGGCAACTTAAAAAATTTGGAAGAACTGGAATTCGGATTTAATTCTGTAAAGGAAATTCCGAAAGAAATCAGCTTGCTTACAAAACTAACTCGACTTACTGCCGCCCGCAACTATATAGTTGCACTACCCGCCAGTATGGCCAACCTAAGTGCATTGAGCATTATAGACCTGTCGTACAACCAGTTTATCATTGTCCCTGATGTGCTAACTAATCTAAAAAGCTTAAAAGCAATTGACCTGAGCCATAACAAGGTGCTAACTAAAGTGCCCGATTCAATAAAAAATTTGCACGCACTCAGAATATTCAATATCACCAAAACGAATATCTCGCCAGCCAGGATTGAAGAACTAAAGCGCCTTATACCGGATTGCACCATTATGATTTAATTTTTCAAACATCCCTGTTATATTTATTACATGAATGAAAAGCTCCTCTACTTCATTTGGAAATTCCGTTTGTTCGACCAGTACGGGCTCACAGATACAGATGGTGAGCCTTTAGAGCTCATTCACCCTGGCATCCAGAATACTAATTCGGGCGCCGATTTTCAACAAGGAAAAATAAAAATTGGTAAAACCTTATGGGCTGGTAGTATCGAGTTACACCTTAACTCGGCCGATTGGTTTGCGCATAAACACGAAACCGATAAAGCTTACAACAATGTAATACTGCATGTAGTTTATGAGCAAAAAGGCCGTGTGGCGGTAAGGCAAAATGGTGAAGTCATACCAACGCTCGAATTAAAAAAGCGTATTAATGCCAATCTGCTATCGCGTTATGAAGAATTGGAAAAACTAAAAGACTGGATACCCTGTGCACGTTTTTTTAAAGATGCAGATGAATTTGTAACCCGCAGTTTTTTAAGCCGCCTGTTAATTGAAAGACTTGAAAGTAAGGTTGAGCAGGTTAGAACGTTGTTGTCCACATCAGAAAATGATTGGGAGAATGTGATGTTTCAGATGATAGCCCGTTATTTGGGAGCAAGCATAAACAAAGATGCATTTCAAACTTTGGCTAAATCGCTACCGGTAAAAATTTGGGCCAAACACCAGCATGATACTTTACAGCGAGAGGCCCTTGTATTCGGACAGGCGGGCTTTTTAGAAGGCGATTATAACGATGAATATCCGCAACAACTACGTAAGGAATATAACTATCTCAAGCGCCTGTACCAGCTTCAACCCATGGAAAAGCACATTTGGAAATTTTTGCGCCTGCGACCTGCTAATTTCCCTACATTAAGATTGGCCCAGTTGGCAGCTTTAATGGGCAAAGAGGTAAAATTGTTTTCGCGGATTTTGGATGCAAAGGATGTAAAGCTGATACATCAGTATTTTGAAGTTGAAGTTTCTGAATACTGGAAATCGCATTATCATTTTGATAAACCTTCTCGTAAATCTGACCGCCATTTGGGTGTTGGCATGAGCAGGATTCTTTTAATAAATGTGGTTGCCCCGGTTTTATTTGCCTACGGAAAATACAAAGGCAATCAAGATTTTTGCGACAGGGCAGTTAACCTGTTAGAGAGCTGTAAACCCGAAGGCAACTCTATTATTGAGGGCTGGAAAAAGCTGGGTATAAAACCTGCGAGCGCCTTCGAAAGCCAATCCCTGCTACAGTTAAAAACCGAATACTGCGATACGTTCAGGTGTTTGGATTGTGCCATAGGGCACAGTATTTTAAGTTGATTTTTATTATCTTCGGTTTCTCAACCCGCAAATTATGTTTGAACCTGAAACTTTTAAGTTTAGTGTAGAGTCGCAGGCCTTTGGTGTTTGCGAAGCTATAGGCGACAAGCTTAACATGCCTGTTAAAAACATTCGCCTGTTCTTTATTTATGCAAGTTGCTTAACAATTGGTTCGCCAATTATCGTTTACATGATACTGGCCTTTTGGATAAAAATGAAAGACTACGTTAAAGGCAAACGCAACCCTGTTTGGGATTTTTAATACTTCATCAAGCTGCAAATAAAAAGGCCTGTAATTTAAAAATTACAGGCCTTTTTATTTTATAGAAAATACGGATTACTCTAATATCGTAATCTTACTAATAACTTGTTTTCCGCTATCGGTCCTTAAGCGCACGTAATAAATACCTTGGGCAGCATTATCAAAATATAACTGGATATTATTTCCTTGTCTTACGGTATAAGTCTTAACAAGTCTTCCGTTCATGTCGTAAACATCCGGTTGCTTAATGTTATCAGCGGGGTTGGTATTTTCAATATAAACAACACCCTTTGATGGATTTGGATAAACTTTAACGTTAGTCAAAACCTGGTCTTCTATACCGCTTACAAACTGTATAACCGCTGAATCAACGGCATTGCCGCACATATTCCTGTCGGTAATAGTTACGTAGTAAGTACCCGCCGCCAGGCCGCTTATGGTATCTGTTGTGGCGTTGTTGCTCCATAAATAAGTGTAAGGTGGTTCACCTTGCGCGCCATGGGCAACAGCCGTTCCGTTAGGCGTTGAAATCGAAGTGTTTTGTGCAACAGTTACCCCTGCCGATGCAATAGGCAAATAAGTTAAACTCTGAAACCAGGTAACAGCCCCGAGTATAGCGTAGGGCGCACAAGCCTGGTGCTCATAAGGCCCTATGTCAACAGTATCCATATTAGTAGCGCCCAATTGCATAAAGTGATTATAAGCTACGGTAGTATTGGCGTGTGGCACGTAATGATCGCCGGTGCAGAAATACATTTTCATGGGCGAAGTGGGCAGCCAGTTATAAGTATTGTTTTGCTTTAAGGTAAGTTTAAAAAAATTGGTAGAGTCGTTAACAAACGAATCTACCTGGTAAGGTTGCATAATTTGTACCGGTACCTGGTTGTTAGGAGTGCCCGGCATAGCAGCTTCAATTGTAGATTCGCCATCAATACCATTAAACAAAGGTTGTAAAGTGGTGTCATAAGGGGCAAGCATAATGTCGCTATCGTTGGCAAACAAATGATATACCTCGTTATATCCAAAAAGTAAATAGGGCAAGTAGTAAGGTGCCGGGTAAGGCTGGTTAGAGGTCAGCAAATCTCCCATAACCCCACTCATATCATACGCACCCGACATAGGCGCCGAAGCCGTAACATGCATTACACTATCTAATTGTTCCTGTATTAATTGGTGCGTTGCCATGGTGGCATGGCCGCCTTGCGAGTAACCCAATAAAAATAACTGGTCGTTGTAAGGCGCGCCCATGGTGTCAACAATTTCTTTTGCTGCCCTAATCATGTCAATAGTTGCGGTGGCTTCGGTATGTGCGTGTTGATAGGGATGAAATCCAGGACCGGTGCCAAGTCCAAGGTAATCCGGTTCCATAGCATCGTAACCAATCGAGGCGCCAATAAGCGCAACAAACCATTCGTTACCGGTAAGGAAAGACGGGGCCTGGTTTTTAACCACGGTAGTGCCGTGCTGGTAACTTACCATACCAACTTTGCAGGCGGGGTTTACAGGCACGCACAACAAGCCTGATGCGGTAATTGGCATACTGTCCCAATCAACAGTATTATATAATACCCGGTAGGCCTTTACATCATAAGCTACGGTAAAAACGCCGCTGGGTACGCCCTGGCTGGCTAGTATGGTATCAATATGCCCTACGGTATAATAACCCAAATAAGTAACAGTATTTGCAAATTGCGCTTTAGCCAGGCTAAAACTGATAACACATAGTAGCGTAAATAATTTTTTCATTAGGGCAGCAATAAGTTTTAGTTATTAAAAATTAAGTTGGCTAATGTAGCGTAACCGCCCCAGATACTTTTGATTTTTGGCAAATTTTTGGTTAAGATTTTTAGCGTAAAAATCGCGAGCAAGGTGGGCGCCACGCGAAGTTCTTTTGGTCGGGTATTAATACTTCTAAAATTTGTTTATTTGTACAAAATGGTTGTATGAGCAACACGATTAATGAAACCGTAAAACAAAGCTTTAACGCCCGCCTGGATAAATTAACGCCCGATACAAAAGGCCGATGGGGAAAAATGACTGTAAGCCAAATGCTTGCGCACATGAATGATGCTTTTAGAATATCGTTGGCGATGAAGCCGGCTACCGACAAATCAAACTTGTTTAGTCATTACGTCATGTTTCCAATAGCTGTTTATGTACTGCCCGCCTGGCCTAAAGGCGAGGCAACTGCCCCCGAATTAGACCAGCAAAAACAGGGTACTCCTCCGCGCGATTTTTATACCGAACTTGGGTTTTTAGAAAAGATGATGGATGTATTTAACGAGCGCGAAGAAGCTAAATTAAAACCCCATCCCATGTTCGGTAAGTTGAGCAAAAAACAATGGCGCGATTTATTGGTGAAACATTTAAATCATCATTTAAGGCAATTTGGCGTTTAACGTATTTAATTTGCCTTTAACTAAAAACGATTTGATGAAATTAGACATACTTGCTATCGGCGTTCATCCTGACGATGTTGAATTAGGCTGCTCGGGTACTTTGATGAAACAAATGGACCTTGGTTACAAGGTTGGCATCATCGACCTAACAAAAGGCGAATTGGGCACCCGCGGAAGCGCTGAAATACGCTTGCAGGAAGTAGCAACTTCAACCAAAATTATGGGTGTGCATATCCGCGAAAATATGGGGTTTGCCGATGGCTTTTTTAAAGACGATAAAGAGCACCAGATAGAGCTGATAAAAATGATTCGTAAGTATCAGCCCGATGTGGTTATAACCAATGCAAAATTCGACCGCCATCCTGACCATGGCCGGGCTGCGCAACTAACTTATAACGCATGCTTTTTAGCCGGGCTCAGTAAAATTGAAACTTCATTAAACGGTGAAGGGCAAAAGGCCTTCAGGCCAACTGCTTTGTACAATTATATACAGGCTCTGCACGCCGAACCGGGTTTTGTAGTTGATATATCAGCGCAATTTGAAAGAAAACTTGAAACCATCCGCGCTTATAAATCGCAATTTCATCACGCCGAAGCCAACCAAAACGAAGCGCAAACTTTTATTTCGACCCCGCAGTTCTTAGAGTTTGTAAAAGCGCGTGCTATCCATTACGGATTGCCAATTGGGGTGCAGTACGCCGAGGCATTTACCGTTAACCGGACAATTGGGGTTAAGAATTTGATGGACTTGTTGTAGTAAATATTGCCATGAACTAAAATCAATCTGTTGATATGAAAAAGCTCTTCTTCCCCCTCGCTATAGTAGCTATCATATGTATTTCGGCGGGTAATCCTGCAAAAGATTACACTGGCTTTAATGATGCATCGGCAAAAACGCAACGTAGTTGGGAAGATAAATTTGATAGCCTTTTGCATGCCGACGAAATAGGCCAATTCATTAAACACTTATCAGCCCATCCACATCATTTAGGTTCGGCATATGACCACGAGAATGCTGAATACATCCTTTCAAAATTTAAGCAATGGGGCTACCAGGCGCGCATTGATACTTTTTATGCACTCTTCCCAACACCAAAGCTACGTGTGCTGGAAACCGTAGGCCAGCCTCAGTTTAGAGCCGCGTTAAAAGAAACTCCGTTAAAAGAAGATGCCACTTCCTCGCAAACCAGCGAGCAGTTGCCAGGCTATAATTGCTACTCGGCTGATGGCGATGTAACCAGTGAACTGGTATATGTAAACTGGGGTGTACCTGCCGATTATGAGGAGCTTGCAAGTTTGGGGGTTGATGTAAAAGGTAAAATAGTAATAGCCCGCTACGGCGGTTCATGGAGAGGCATTAAACCCCGACTGGCGCAGGAACATGGTGCTATTGGCTGCATTATTTATTCAGACCCTAAAGAGGATGGTTATTACCAGGGCGATGTGTACCCAACCGGTGCGTTTAAAAACGAAACGGGTGTGCAGCGGGGCTCGGTTTTGGATATCCCACTTTATCCGGGCGACCCCTTAACACCCGGTTACGGTGATACCAAAAATGCAAAAAGGCTTGATAAGAAAGATGCTACGAATTTGCTTAAAATACCGGTTCTGCCAATTAGCTATGCCGATGCAAAACCCTTTTTGCAGGGACTTGGCGGGCAGGTAGTGCCCGAAAATTGGCGCGGCGCATTGCCAATTACCTACCATACCGGACCGGGACCGGTAAAGGCTCATTTAAAATTAGAATTTAACTGGGACATAAAACCCATTTACGATGTAATTGCCATGATGAAAGGCAGCGACCAGCCCGATGAATGGGTTATACGCGGCAATCATTACGATGCCTGGGTAAACGGCGCTAATGACCCAATTAGCGGGCAGGCTGCCATGTTGGAAGAGGCGCAGGCTGTTGGGCAACTGGTAAAACAAGGCATGCACCTTAGCCGCAGCATAGTTTATTGTGCGTGGGATGGCGAAGAAGAAGGTTTACTAGGTTCTACTGAATGGTCAGAGACCAATGCGGCCGAGTTGCAAAACAAAGCTGTGGCATATATCAATTCGGATGTTAATGGACGGGGATTTTTAGATATAGGCGGCTCACACGTTTTGCAAACTCTTTCGAACGAGATTGCTGCCGATGTAAAAGACCCAGAAATGAACGTGAGTATTTTGGAGCGCAAAAGAGCTAATGAAATAATTGATGCCCACGGCAAAGAACAAAAAGATTTAATGGCCAATAATATTATGAAGATTGATGCATTAGGCTCGGGTTCAGATTTCTCACCCTTTCTTCAGCACCTTGGCATCGCTTCTATCAACCTTGGTTTTGGGGGCGAAGATAACGGAGGCGAATATCACTCCATTTTCGACTCGTATGATATGTACAGCCGGTTTAAGGACCCCGGTTTTCAATACGGTGTGGCGCTTGCAAAAACAGCGGGCCGTTTTACCCTCCGTCTTGCAAATGCCGAAGTTCTACCGTTTAATTTTCATGATTTCTACAAAACCCTGAATGAATATACCGCCGAGTTAATTAAAAGTGTTGACGAAATGCGCAGCAACACGGAAACCACTAACAAACTGATAAAAGATAAATACTACTTACTTGCCGCCGACCCCACTAAAACATACATACCACCAGTGGTTAAAGAACCGGTGCCTTATTTGGATTTTTCGCATCTGCAAAATGCTATTGCGGCATTAAAAACCAGTGTTGAACAATACCGGGTGGCTCAGGATTATACGTACACGCAACCAGCCTCTGTTATTAATAAGTTGAATACAATGCTCTGTCAAACTGAGCGGAAACTCCTATCGGATAAAGGCTTGCCGGTAAGGCCCTGGTATAAACATGCGATTTATGCGCCCGGTTACTACACCGGCTACGGCGTAAAAACCATGCCTGGCCTGCGCGAAGCTATAGAAAACCGCGATTGGAAGCTGGCACAAGAACAGGAGATTCTTATCGCAAAAGTAATTAGTGATTATGCGGCTAATTTGGATGTGGCAACCGGTGTTTTAAATGGGAAGTAAACGCAGAAAGTAGTGAGGAATAATATTGAGAAGGGTGTAAAAACAAGCATATACCTGCTATTCGAAATTGCCATTGCCTTCTCGTTCTACGATCTTTCGTTACATAGCAATTTTGTTAGCTGGGGCGATAGTCGAAGAGATGGCCTTGATATGCTTTCTGTTTTTTACCTGGCTGTTCCCACTATGGCAATAATGTCATTGGCGAAAATACTTTTTTGGAAGAAGTATAGTTTTAACCGGTTCAGCTCGCTATTATATACAGGTATTTTTTTTGTTGCGTTTCTGTGTTATGCATTTACATCTGCGCAAATCGTTTTACTTATTGCCATGTTTATTGCATTGCTCATTGCAATAATTAATATAGTAGAATTTTGTGCAATGCTGCGTAAGAACTATCGGGACCAATCGTGAAAAGGCATTAACAACTATGAGTCAAACTCATTATTGTACCCTGCAATCCTGATTTCGCGCACTGAGTTTTCAACCTTCTCGCGCATTTGCTTTTTCATTTCAACCAACTTATCGGCAACGGGTTTGCTATGGGTGCCGATAATTTGCGCAGCAAGGATACCTGCATTTTTTGCCCCGTTTAAGGCCACCGTTGCAACCGGCACCCCACCCGGCATTTGAAGGATAGACAGAACAGAATCCCACCCGTCAATTGAGTTGCTTGATTTAATAGGTACACCTATAACGGGTAGCGTGGTAATTGCAGCTACCATACCGGGTAAGTGGGCAGCGCCACCGGCACCAGCCACTATTACTTTTATACCGCGCTCTTTGGCGCCTACGGCATAATCCATCATTCGTTGAGGAGTGCGGTGGGCCGATACTACGGTTAGTTCAAACTCAACGCCTAATTGTTGCAGTATTTCAGAGGCTTCCTGCATTATTTTAAGGTCGCTTTCGCTACCCATTATAATTCCTACAAGTGGTTGGCTCATCAGTATGTATTAGTTGCCCGCAAATTTAACATTATTAAGAGAAAAGACATTAACCACTAAGGCACTCAGGACGCAAAGAGCCTCTAAGAAAATTCATATGAATATTTGAATTTAAAAAGAGGCACTAATTAATCTCTGTATTTAAATACTTGTATTACTTAGTGCACCTTATTATGCTTAGTGCCTTAGTGGTAAATGCACTAAAGGTATCTCTCCTTTATAACCTGCTGGTGATGTAGCTCATGACCCGAAAGAATAAAGCCCAATGAGCGCACACTTATTTCATTACCGTTGGCCTTACCTTTTCGCAAGGCCATTTCATCGGTAATTCCTTCAAAAAAAGCAATGTTTGCATGCCGGGCCGATTGATATTCATCTATCAAAGATTCCATGGTGCGGTTAGCAGCATTTGATTGTGGTGCCCAGGCGTTTTCATCAAAAAACGGCAACTCGGTTTTATCGTTCCTCGAAAACGAAAGAGCGCGGTATATAAAAACACGCTCGCAGTCAATAATATGTGCCACGACCTCCTTAACCGTCCATTTGCCCTCGGCGTAGCGGTAATCATGTTTTTCTTCGGGTATATCCTGCAGAAATTGAATAAAATCCCCGCTGCTTTCTCTCAAGGCGTCAATCAGGTTATTATGGTTTACCTTACCAACGTAGGTATGATAATACGAAGGATACTCAGATACCGGCGGTTTGGTTATTGGCATGTTTATTGATTTTAAATGCTAAAATAAAATTCCTGTTTTAAATAGGTTGATAACAAAATCGTAGCTTGTGGACTCACTGATTTAGCTTCAAGGGTTAATAATGGAAAAGATGAAAAAATATTGTGCGGTTATCATTCTGGCGTTAATAGGGTTTTCAAATATTAAAGCCGCCGGCAGTGCCGACTTTGCCGGAAAATGGCAGGGCAGCGAACAGTGCCAGGCAGCAAGCGCGGCGGCAGCTGTTGTGGTTATAACCACCGATGGGCCCAACCAGGTTTTTATTACCGGTGTTTATAGCATACAAGGTAAAATACGGGGCGTGGTTAAAGGCAATACTATCACTATTCACACTCAACAGGTGGTTGACCCTAACTTTAAAAATTTTATGATTGAAGGTAGCCTTACGATAGGTAAGGACCACACAACTTTGGTTGGCAATTTAACTGTGCTCAATAACGAATCGCGCGATGGTTGTACCGTAACTTATCATAAATAACTCTCGCCTCTCGCCCACTTTTATTATGTTTGAATATGCTCAATCGGTTTATATCAGGCCTTGTTTGCTTTGCTGCGGTAGGGGGTATTATTTTTTATGGGGCATCCTGTAAAAAAGAAGCCAAACCATGGGCAAGCAGTTTATTTGCGGGTAATTTTTCGGGAAATGAGAGTTGTATTCTTTCGGGAACGGGGCAGACTTCTATGAGGATAATTGCCATAAATGATACGCAGGTTAGTGTTACAAACTTATATGGTGTTAACCGTTCGCTAATAGGAAACGTTAGCCATGATACTTGTAATATACCACCCCAAATAGCTGACACGTTGGTAATGCAGGGTATACTGTTGTTGTCATCCGATACCCTCAACGTTTCAATTATAGCTTCGAGTTTTGGGCGGGAGAATAGGTGCAGCGCTGTTTTAATTAAGCAATAGCCGAAGCTTACTTATGCTATTTTTTCTTTTGTTTTTTCCCATTCAGTTTCCAGCTTTTGCATTTTGCTTTCAAGCAGGGCGGCCCGCTCGCTTATTTGCTTCAATCCGTTGACCAATTGGTCTAGTTCAGGCATTAGCTCTTTATAAAATACTGTTGGATCGTCTGCCGGTTTATTGGGATTTGTTTTGCGCTCCAGCATCTTGTTCATATAGGCATCGCTTTTGTCAAGCATCATTTGTAAATCGCTAAACATCCGGTTGGCAATAAGGGTAAAATCATCAAACTGGCCCATGTACCTTACCAGTTGCTCGTGTGCCTCAAAGTTGGTTTGCTGGTTTGCCCCGCCCGATACTTTTTCGAGGTAGGTGTTAAGTTCAGGCTCTGTTCTTTCAACAAGCTTTTTTGCCAATGGATAAAATTCGCGCCGTACCACATGAACGTTGACATAAGCTACTGTAAAGTCGTTATACAGCGATTGGTAAAGCCTGTCCTGGTCACTGGGGGGCATTCTCATTGGGTTTTATTGTTGTATCGCATGCGTTGCATAAATGTTCCGTTTTTTTAAAGGTAACATACATAATGAGCTTTGTTCAATTTGTTTCAATTTTTGCTATGCAAGAACGGATTATTAGCTTTCTTTCGGTTTATCAATTCAAAATGTGTATGAAACAGTGCGCTAAACCATTACTCGTTTTTTATGTAATTATTGCAGGTTTATTTATTTCATGTAATCCCCCTAAGCGGGCGGAGGCACCTGTTAATCAGCAAGTAGGCACTGTAACCCGGGCGCAACACAATCCAAATCCGCACCCCATTATCCCTCAAAGAGATTTTTTGTTTCAGTGGCTTGGTAGCGAAAATTGTAATGACGGCAAAGCGGAAACTCCTGTTACCATCACCCTTACAGCTAAAGATTCTACCGGTGTATATGTATCAGGATTTTATGGCACTACGGATAAAATAGAAGGTGTAATACGCGGTTATGTGGTCGTTATATCGAGGCAGCAAATTAACTTATTGCCTAAGGGTAGCACCATTGAAGGGACGCTAATTTTGTCTAATGATCGCGAAACACTAAGGGGCTTTTACACTAAGCAAATAAACGGCCAGATTGATTCATGCAAGGCAGTTTATAGGCCTAATAAATTTTGAAATGACAATTATTGGTAATGCTTTGATATGGATTAATTACCCCTCCCGTTCCGCCTTTATTTTCTCGTAAGCTTCCTGTACCTGCTGAAATTTTTGAGCTAGCTTTTTCTTTTCGCTTTCACTGGCGTCTTTATTCCTGTCGGGGTGGTATTTTAATACCAGCTTGCGGTAAGTAGTTCTGATTTCGCCAAAGCTCATTTCGCGTGTTACGCCAAGTATTTCGTATACAGTTACCGGTTGTATAATATGCTCCGACCTCAATTTCCTGTAGCCAACATCATTAATGTTAAGGTATCCCGCAATGCGGAAAATGAAATAATTTTCACGCTCCGTCATTTCACCATCACTCTGGGCCAGGTCAATTAAAAATCTTACAACCTGGACCCTTGTCCCTTGTGCCGAATACATGCGTATCTGGCCGCAGGCGGCGTTAAGGTCGTATTCTTTTTGCAGGCAATGTTGAAAAATTCTTTCACGTTCGGCTACAAACTGAGTGTCGAAATGGGCGTTTAAAAAGGTTTTAGTAAACTCAACTTCGCGGTTCGGAATGCTACCATCAACTTTAATTAAATGCGAGGCCAGTACCATCAGGTTTACTTCAAATTCCGAAACGCCTTTAACGGCCGTTGCGCTTTTGTCTTTTTCACCCGGCTGCACCAATGAACCTGCCAAAAAACCCAGCAAGCCACCGATGGGAGTGCCTGTCAGCATCCATCCCAAGCTTGCCCCCAGCCATTTTTCATACTTTGCCATGCACTATTTGTTTATAATGAAGCCTGCCTTGCGCTGCAAAATAAAAAAGTACTGCCCCTGCAATAATAAAAGGCAAATTTAAAGCCTGTGTTTTACTGATAAGCCCCCCAAACACCAACCCTCCATCAGGCTCTTTTAAAAACTCAAGCATAAACCGTACACTAAACACCAGCAATAGAAAAACAACCGTGTATATGCCGGGCCTGCTATCGCGGTATTTGTCAAAAAGGTAAAGCATTAAAAGTTGAATAAAGAAATAAGCAATACTTTCATATAAAACGACTGGGTGCCGCGGAATGTTGTCAACTTGCTGAAAAATAAAACCCCATGGCGCATTAGTGGGCTTGCCGTATAATTCAGAGTTCATCAGGTTTCCGAAACGAATAAGTGAAGCCAGTATAACCACGCAGATAATGCCATGGTCAAGCGTCCAGAAAAAATCAAACTCGGGGTTTCGTTTGCAGAAAATATACAGACCTATTAGCCCGCCAATAACCCCCCCATGACTGGCAAGCCCACCTTCCCAAACGGCAATTACGGTGGGAACGGTTAAGTGCATAGAAAATATTGAAACTTCGGTCCATGGGTTTGCCTGGTAATAGCCATTGCCATAAAAAAGCACATGCACTAACCTCGAACCAATCAAACCGAAAATAAATACGTATTGAATAATGATAGTTACTTTCTCCTCATCCTTACCCGATTTTTTGAAAACATAATTTGCCAAAAAAAAGCATGCCATTAACGATAGGCCCCACATAATGCCGTACCACTTAATATAATGGTCGCCAAAATGTAAAAACGGAACGTCGGGGCCCGGGTTCCAGTTAATCGAAAGCAAGTGATGTAGCATACGGTGGCAAATATGAAATTCTAAATGCTAAATGTGAAATGAAAGTTTTTGGGCAATTGAAATAGCCCGGTAGTATTAAAACAAAAAATCCCCCAAAGCGGAGGATTTTTTGTTATTGGTAAATAATATAAGCTTATCGCTGTATCTCTAATTTGCCATAGTTTACGCCACCGTTTACAACATCGCGTAATTGGTAAGTATAGAAGCCATCGGCAAACCTGTTTAGTTGAATAAGGCTCTTGTCTCCGGTAACCATGATTTGTTCAACTAACCTACCATCAAGGCTATAAACTGTAAACTGGAATTTACCGTTGGCCGAACCTGTTTCAATAGTTAACTGGTTGTTTGCCGGGTTAGGGTAAACTTTAACTTGCGCTAACAAAATTGAATTGATACCAATACTTGTATCCGGAACGAAACCCACCGAGTCGCAAGCTGTAGCCGAGCAGAAATTGGCGTCAGAAACCGTAACACAATAAGTTGCAGTTGAAAGGTGTGTAATAGTATCGCCTGATGCACCCGTGTTCCACATCAAAGTAAGTGGTGCTGTTCCTCCGCTCGCAACTGCAATGTCAGTTCCATCGCTGGCTGTTGAAGATGTTGCGATAGTTGGTGTAAGCATAACCTGCACTGCACTAGGTTGCAAAATGGTATCGCTTGCGCTTGATGTGCACATATTCGAGTCGGTTACAACTACGGAGTAAATACCTGCACCCAGATTTTGGATTGTAGCTGTTGTATCACCGGTATTCCATAAAATAGTATATGGCATGGTGCCTCCATTAATAAATACACCTTCTCCGCCGTTATGAAGTCCATAGCATTGCAATGTCCAAGTTGACGCTGAGCCGCGGGCTACCAACTGCGCCGGTTGTGATACCGTGCCCGATATAGTAAACGAGCAGTTATTGGCATCGTTGATTACCAGGTTGTATGTGCCTGCCGGTATGCCGGTTAAGTTAAGGCTGGTGGCCGTGTTGCTCCATGCATAGCTAATAGGGCTGGTGCCGCCATTAACGGTAACCGTAATAGTGCCGGTGCTATCGCCGTAGCAACCAATGTTGGTAACAACGTCCGTAGCCGAGGGGCCATTAGGCGTGGTAACCGCAGCCGCCGCAGAGGTGGTGCAACCATGGGCATCGGTAACCGTTACGTTATAATTTCCTGCACCTAAGGCCGTTATCGGGTTGGCGGTGCTGTTATTTGACCACGAGTAAGTGTAAGGAGAATTACCCGCCGAAACAGCGGCTGTAACTGTGCCTGTGTTAGAAGTGCATGAAGTTACGCTACCGGTGGCATTAACGGTAAATGGCACATTTACCGCTGCTATCACAATCGAATCGGTACTAGCGCATGTATTAGCATCGGTTATCGTGTACTTGTAAGTTCCCGGAGCAAGATTTGAAAGAGATGTTGTCGTAGCTCCGTTCGACCAAAGGTAGTTGTACGGCGCGGTGCCGTTAACTGGTGCACCCAATGTAATTGAACCGGTAGATTGAGTACAGTTGGCATTAACAGGTGTTGCAGTTGCACCAAAGCCGGCGCAATAAACAAACGATAGGTCATCCACCCACATTTTGGTACCTGCAGTACCATTTTGGCCGGGGCTGCTAAGGATGGTGATTTTTGCCGAATCAGCTGCTGCAGCTGATGTGTATGGTATGTTTACAATAACTTTTGTGTATGTGCTTATTGCTGACCAGCCTCTCAATTCGCCGGTTGCGATTACAGTGCCGGTAGTAGCGCCGCTATATATGTCAATATCAATAGAAAAAGTATCGGGGTTAGCAGGAGTATATTTTATCCAGCCAATTAATTTATCGGGCCTGGTATTGAGTGCAAACCCCCCATCAACGTTTTGGGTAGATTGGTTAATAACACCGGTGGCAATAATACCCGGCGCTAACTGCCCGAAGATACTGATGGTCTCCAGCTCCAGCGCATGGCTGCCGCTGTGCGAATTTGCTGCGTTTGCCTCAACACAGGTAAAACCACCGCCGGGGCAAGTTAAAACGTTGATAGAGCCCCATCCGTTGGGGTCGTTATAAGTTGTAAGCCCTCCAAGGCAGCTTCCCCCGGTCCAGGTTTCAAACCCGGGGTTGGGGATTTGTGCGAAAGCCGCGATTGACGTAAATACCATCAACAGTGTGGCAAAAAGTCTTGTTTTGTTAAAGTTTTCCATAGTGTTTATTATTGGGGTGTTTGTTTCAAGCAAATTAAAAGAAGAAAATTATCTTTATCCAATTAATCCACTAAATAAACTATGAAAAAGCTTTACACCCTCGTTTTGCTCTCGGCGTTTTTCTCAGGTGCCTTTAGCCAAACCACGTATCAAACTGTTTATTCTATTCTTCAAAGCAACTGTATGTCAAGCGGCTGCCACACTACTGCTAACCCGCAGGGGATAGATTTGAGTGGCTCTCCGGCGCAGGTTTATGCTAACCTTGTGGGCGTAGCGCCTACTAATACCGCTGCTGCCAGTTCGGGCAAAAAGCTGGTTGATCCGGGTAATCCGCGCAATAGCTTCCTGTTCTGTAAAGCAAGCAATGGCCTTGACGCAAACCTTAGCCTGCAAACAGGCGAGGGTGCCGATATGGATAGCAGCAGGCTTACCCAAACCCAGCGCGAAATGATAAGGCAATGGATTAATTTCGGTGCCAAAGACACTGGTACTTTTGCCGATTCTACAACTATCCACACTTTTTACGTAACCCAGGGTGGACAGCCGCGTGTTCAGCCGCCTGCAATTCCTGCCCCCGGAGAAGGATATCAATTGTATTTCGGGCCTATATTTATGCTACCCGGCGTAGAGTTTGAGTATAACAATAAGTCGTTTGTATTGAACCCTAATGTGATTGATGTATACCGCATGCAAACGGTTGAAAATCCTGAAACACACCATTTTGCCATTTACAGGTTTTTCCCGGGTGCTGATACCATGTTGCAAAACGGCCTTAATAAGGTTAATGGTTTAAGTGATGAAGCCTTTTTATATTATAATGCCAGCGTTGTGGCACAATGGCCTAAAAGCAAGGATGTAACTTACCCTAATGGCACAGCCCTTGTTTGGAACCCCGGCTCGGTATTAGCGTTGGATTATCACCTGATTAATTACGAAACCACAGTAATTGCTGCTGAAGCCTATTTGAATGTTTATTACGATCCGCATCAATCAAGCACGATTGCAATTCAAACCTATCCGGTACGTTACGGTGGCGATAACGTGGATGCGTTAGTTATCCCTCCCGGCGACTCGACATACACCATTGTACAAGGGGGTGCCGGAGTAAACGGGCCCAATTATGCTGATTCGACTTTTTACTGGAATATAATTTCGTTACAGGCGCATACCCACAAAACCGGTAGCAACTATAACGTTTGGACCCGTAAATCGAACGGCCAGAAAGATTCGTTAATCTACAATGGCCAATACGACCCGACATATACTTTTGACCAGGGTGTGTTTACCTGGAACGATGCCCCATATCGCCAGTTTGCTGAGCCTTTTCCTGTTTACATGGCGAATGGTATGATACATGAGGCAAGCTATCATAACGCAACACCGGATACAATTTCATTTGGACTATTGAGCACTAATGAAATGTTTGTTACGTTCATTTTGTATTACGAAAGTGAGTTGCCATATACCAGCGTTAAAGATGTGCCATTTAAAGATGACAACATTAAAATGTACCCTAATCCGGCCAACGATATTGAATATATAAGGCTGGATGATAACTTGCAATTGCAGGGCACTGAAATGCAGTTTTTTAATGACCTCGGCCAAATGGTAATTGATGAAAAAAACATAAGCAGCCACGTGTTTAGTACCAACATGCGCAACCTTGCTGAAGGTGCATATATATACCGACTGATTAATAATGGCGAAAATATAGGCACTGGTAAAATTGTAGTGCAGCGCTAGAGAATTTGAATAATTGAAATACCTAAAAGGCCCGGGGTAACAACACCGGGCCTTTTAATTTATATCCCGGCCAAACGCTTCATTCTTTCCAACCGGGCGGGTTCGTTTCGCTGCATATGCATATCATCCGAAAGGAGCTCGTATGCTTTTTCAAAATGGAATGGAAATTTCAATTGGTCGTGTTTTAATAAAAAAAGCTCACCCAGTTCTTCATGCACGTAGCCATCGGGGTTATCGGTAGTGGAGGATTCTTCAAACAAGGCCAACTGTATTTTTAAAGCATCCTCAACCCGGTTTAAAGCGCGAAGGGTCCTTGCAACGCACCACTTGGCCAAAAATATTTCAGCTGCTGATTGTTTACTTTCTCTCCATTGCAGGGCCCTTAAAAAAATACTCAGTGCTTTTTCGTATTCCTTTAAATCAAAATAACTCCAGCCCAGATTGTTGTATAATGAGCCTAACCAGTTTCTTGCCTTTTCGTCTTTCGAACCCTCGGCTTTAACAATGCCTTCCAGGTGCAAGCGTATCGATTCGTCAGGTGGAGCAATAATGGCAAGCATATGTAAGGCATCTATCGTGTAGAATTCTAGTTTCAATTCTTCGGCCGTTGATTTAGCCAGTTCAAAATGAGTTCTAGCCTCAGCTGCCTTGCGGGATGAGGTAAAAGTGCGACCACGTTCCAAATAATACCGCACATGCGCAAGGCCCGGCGTAACTGGCAATTGTTTTTCAACTGCATCCAGCGCATTATGCGCTTCAGTAAACAAACTACGTAGACTATAGGTACGTGCTATTTGTGTTTGCAACTGCAAAATGTATAAAGGCTCTTTATCTGTGCTAATGGCAAGCAGTTCTTTAAAGGTTTTTTCAGTAGCGGCTACATCGCTGTAGTTCCATTGCGCATCAAAATCTTCCATCAAAAAAGTTTAGGGGCGAAAAGTAATAATCATTCGTGGTAGGCGTGATAACTTTTGAAGGACAATATTTTTGAGGGTAGTTTTTTCCCCAATAAAACGGCACAAAATTAATGAGGTATCACCGACAGCAATTAAAATGATTTTTTTATACAGATGTTTATGAATCAATCAGTTGTATCTATTTTTAGAACCCGATAAGCTAGTATTTGCATAGCTTTATGTAATGGAACAATTTTTGCTAATATAAGGGTGAGACGTATACGTTTATTAACGCAAAAATAAATGCCATGAATTATATTAAAATGATAACTGCCGGTTTAGTAGCTACTGCTGTAATGACAGGATTTATGCTTTTAGCGCCTTTTGTTGGCCTGCCTAAAATGAACGTTGGGGTTATTTTGGGCGCATGGTTTGGTAAAAGCGAAGTTGTAGGTTGGATATTGCATGCAGTTATTGGTATTATCATGGTGCTTCCCTACGTCTTTTTCTTTAATCACTGGATACCGGTGGAGAATAAAGTAGCGCGTGGTACTATTTATGGTATTATGATTTTTGTTTTTTCTGAAATTGCTTTTACCATTATAAATATTTGGGGCCAGTTAAGTTTTGTGGATAAAGAAAATATGGCCCTAATGGTTTTTGGAAATGCTTTGGCGGGTATGATTTATGGAACCGTGCTGGGCGCGTTTTTTTGACAGGCAAGAAAAAGATGGTTTGGAGCAGGCTAAAGCAAATGCCTGATAGAACTAGATGTATCGCGCAATATAATTATATACATGGTCAACGCCGCCTAACCGATGCTTAACAAACTGAGCGGCATTTGTAGCGGCAGTTTTCATAAATGTTTCATCACTGGCAAGCTTTGCAACTATGTTTTTAAGTTCATCTTCTGTAGTAATTGAAAAGGCGGATGAAATACTCACTAACTCTTTTGCCTCGGCAGATTTTAAATAAGCAGGCCCAAAAATAACAGGCAACCCGTAAACTGTCGGTTCTAGCACATTATGAACGCCGGCGTTAAAACCACCGCCTACATAGGCAATATCGCCGTACCGGTACAAAGATGAAAGGTCTCCCATGGTATCAACCAAAATTATGTCATTTACCATTGCATTATCTGCGGTTAATTGCGAAAGCCTGCATACTTGCACCGGTGGCGAAAGCCGATCGTTTTCAAGCCTTTTTTGCAACGAGTTAATTTCCGCATCATTTAAATTATGCGGTGCTATAATGAATTTGTAATCTTTAAAATTGCGGCGGTTATATATTAGCCGGGTTAGTAGTTGCTCATCCTTAGGCCATGTGCTACCAGCAATTAAAACACGGTAATTGCCTTTAAATCTTTCAACCGCAGCAAAAGGTTTTGCATTTTGCGCTATTTCAAACACCCTATCAAAGCGCGTATCAAAACTTACCTGCGAGGCAATTGAAATAGCCCCCAACAACTCATGCGACTCTTTATTCTGCACAAATATTTTATCGAAACAGCGGAGCATATTTTGGAAAAAGACGCCGTACCACTTAAAAAATACCTGTTCTTTTCTGAAAATAGCAGAGAAGAGAACCGCCGGTATTTTTCTTTGCTTCAATTCGAGCAGGTAGTAGTGCCAGAATTCGTACTTAACAAACAGGACTAAATCGGGTTTTAGCTGGTTAACAAATGTGCGGGCATTATTTGCACTGTCTAAAGGCAAATAAAGAACAGCATCGGCGTAAGCATAGTTTTTGCGGATTTCATAACCGGAAGGGGAGAAGAACGTGAGTATTAAAAAAGCGGATGGGTCACTTTTTTTTATTTTTTCAATAACCGGCCTTGCCTGTTCAAACTCGCCTAAAGATGCGCAATGCACCCAAATCCTTTTTCTGCCGGATTCAGCACCGGTTGGCTGGGGTAGCTGCTGGTTTCTTCTTCCTTCAACCCACAATTTTGCTTTGGTATTAAAAAACGAGGCAACAAAAATTGCAAAGCCATAAAGCCTGATGGAGATATTATAAAGTAGTAGGCTTATAAATTGCATGAAGAGAATTAGGAAATTCGGAAATGTGGTAATTTGATAATGAACAGCCTGCGCAGCGCTATATATATTCCATTACCGAAGCATCAAATTTTCAAATTACCATATTAAAAAAGTTTAGTAATAAAAAATCTCTTTCTCACTTGCGTGAAGATACTTAGCTATTATAAACCCGACTTTTAAACCTAAAAAGAGGTCAACGCCTTTATCATTTAACTTACCCATGGCATAAAAGTCGTAAGGCCTTACGTTTTGGGTATAGCTTACATCGGCCTGCACCCCAATATAACCTGCCAAAAATTTACTACGGGCCATATAATTATAACCTACAAATTGCGATATAACCGGCCCAACGTTCATGCGGTCGTATCCTTTGCGGTATTGGGCACTTAGTTGTGGAAGCTCTGATGCTTTTATACTCACCGCAATTTTATCGGCTACCACGCCAACACCTGTCATAAACAATATACCGGCATCGGGCACTTTTTCGCTGAGCGGAATTATTTTTCCAAACGTAAATTGAATATTAAATCCCTGCTCCTGGGGCCGGATAGAGGTAAGGTCGTTGTATTGAGTAATAAACTGCCCTGTGCTGGTGGCTATATTGCTAAAAACATAATTCTGTTTAGAGTTGCTGCCATATATAAAGCCGCCATTGCCACCAAAAAGCCAGTTCTTATTTGTTTTGTATAAAATCTCGAAGCCCACTAAATTATCGAACCCAAAACGTTGTGCTACGTGCCCAAACGGAAACTGCGCATTATAGTTGGGTACAAACATTACCGCATTGTTGGGGTCGAATTGCTTGTGCAGTTTTTTAAATACCGTGGTATCGCCCTGTGCTTGCGAAAAAACGCAGGTAAAAACAAAAACTATCGTCAAAAAATAATATCTGGTGTCTTGTTTCGTTTGCATCACGGTATTTAACTACGTACTTGCAAAAATATTATTTTAGCGCGCCTAAAAAAGATAAGACTGGTGAAAGAGATTAGAATGGTAGATTTAAAAACGCAGTATGATCGCATAAAAGGCGAAGTTGATGCTGCGATTGCAGAGGTACTTGAGTCTACCCAGTTTATAAAGGGCCCTGGTGTAAAGAAGTTTGAAGATAGTTTAGCAGCCTACATGGGCGTTAAGGATGTAATTAGCTGCGCCAATGGAACGGATGCACTTCAAATTGCCATGATGGCCCTGGGCTATCAACCGGGTGATGAGATAATTACGGCTAGCTTTACCTATGTAGCTACGGCAGAAGTAATTGCCCTTTTAAAGCTAAAACCGGTGTTAGTTGAGGTAAACCCCGATACGTTTACAATTGACCCTGCGGCAATTGAAGCCGCCATTACGCCTAAAACTCGCGGTATAGTGCCTGTGCATATGTTTGGCCAGGCGGCAGATATGGAAGCTATTTTAAAGATTGCCGAAAAGCACAAGCTTCATCTTATTGAGGATAATGCACAAGCAATTGGCTCGGAAATTACTTTAAGCAATGGACACAAAGTGAAATCGGGAACTTTGGGTACCGTTGGTACTACCTCTTTCTTCCCCTCAAAAAACCTTGGGTGCTATGGCGATGGCGGGGCTATGTTTACCAACGATACTGCATTGGCTAAGCAAATAAGGATAGTAGCGAACCACGGGCAAACGCAACAATATGTGCACGATGAAATTGGCGTTAACTCGCGCCTTGATACTTTGCAGGCGGCCATTTTAAATGTAAAGCTTAAGTACCTGGACGATTACGCCGCGCGCAGAAGAGGCGTTGCTGATTTTTACGATAATGCTTTTAAGGGCCTTGCCAATGTGCAAACACCGGCCAGGGCTCCGTACTCTACGCATGTGTTTCATCAATACACTTTAAAGCTGAGTGGAACAAATCGGGATGAGGTGCGTAATAGACTTAGCGAAAAGGGTATTCCCTCCATGATTTACTACCCTATTCCATTACATTTACAAAAGGCGTATAAAGACAGCCGGTATAAGGAAGGAGCTTTCCCCAATACCGAGCAGTTATGCAAATCGGTTTTATCCCTCCCCATACACACCGAATTTGAGCCTGAGGAACTGGAATACATAGCAGAAACGTTTAAACAAATAGTTCAATCTTAATTCACCTAAATTTTAAGTAGTGAAAATAGCAGTAATAGGAACAGGATATGTTGGCCTTGTGACCGGTACTTGTTTTTCGGAAACCGGTAATGACGTGGTTTGTGTTGATAATAATGAAGAAAAAGTAAAGCAGCTTAGGGCGGGCAAAATTCCGATTTATGAGCCTGAGTTGGATACTTTATTTGATAGGAATACAGCGCAGGGGCGTTTAAAATTTACCAGCAACCTTGAAGAAGGCATTGCCGGTGCAAAAATTATTTTTCTTGCCTTACCGACCCCGCCCGGTGAGGATGGTAGCGCTGACCTTAAATACATTTTGGGTGTTGCGGAGAAATTGGGCCACATATTAAGCGATTATACCGTTGTAATAAACAAAAGCACGGTACCGGTTGGCACTGCAGATAAGGTGCGCGCTATTATTGCCAAAAACGCAAAGGTGGAATTTGATGTAGTATCGAACCCCGAGTTTTTACGCGAGGGTGTGGCGGTTGAAGATTTTATGAAGCCCGAGCGCGTGGTAATTGGCACCAAATCGGCCAGGGCACGCAAGCTGCTGGAAGAGCTTTATGAACCTTTTGTGCGCCAGGGTAACCCGGTGATATTTATGGATGAGCGTAGCGCCGAGGTTACCAAGTATGCAGCGAATGCTTTTTTAGCTGCTAAAATTTCGTTTATGAACGAAATTGCCAACCTGTGCGAACTGGTAAATGCCGATGTTGACCAGGTGCGTAAAGGTATTGGTACTGACTCGCGCATTGGCAAACGGTTTTTATTTGCCGGTGTTGGTTACGGTGGCAGTTGTTTCCCGAAAGATGTAAAAGCACTGTACTACACCGCCAAAGAAAACAAGTACGACTTTAAAGTATTGGATGCTGTTATGCAGGTAAACGATTTGCAGCGCGAGCGTTTTGTTGACCGCATTTTGGCAAAATACAATGGCGACTTAAGTGGTAAAACAATAGCGCTTTGGGGCCTGGCTTTTAAGCCAAATACTGATGATGTTCGCGAGGCGCCTGCAATTTATATTATTGAAGAATTGCTGAAAAAAGGCGCAAAAATCAGGGCTTACGATCCTGAAGCAATGGGGCATGTTGAAGCGCAGTTTGGCGATAAGGTTTACTTTGCCACCGACCAATACGATGCTTTAAGCGCGGCTGATTTTTTGGTGATAGCTACAGAATGGAACATTTTCCGTTCGCCCGATTTCGACAAAATAAATTCGCTGCTGAAGACAAAAGTGATTTTTGACGGTAGAAATTTGTATCATGTAGATAACATGAAGGAGTTGGGATATTACTATTACAGCATTGGACGTGAAACTGCTGAGGGTGCAGGTAACCCAAAGGCTCATAATGGCTAATGCTGCGTCACTGCAACGAAGCAATCTGGTAATAAAATATAAGGGCTGCAGTGCGGCTCTGTTTAAATACGAAAAGCACATGAAAAGAATACTCATAACAGGCGCAGCAGGTTTTCTCGGTTCGCATTTATGCGACCGGTATATTAAAGAGGGCTTTAAGGTAATAGGCATGGATAACCTGATAACCGGCGACCTTAAAAACATTGAGCACCTGATGAAGCTTGAAAATTTTGAGTTCTATCATCACGATGTATCGAAGTATGTGCATGTGCCCGGTGAGTTGACGCATATTCTGCATTTTGCATCGCCGGCGTCGCCTATTGATTATTTAAAAATCCCGATTCAAACATTAAAGGTTAGTTCGTTAGGTACGCATAATTTGTTGGGTCTTGCGTTGGCTAAGAAAGCAAGGATACTGGTTGCATCTACAAGTGAGGTTTACGGCGACCCATTGGTGCATCCGCAAACTGAGGATTACTGGGGCAATGTAAACCCTGTTGGGCCACGTGGTGTATATGATGAAGCAAAACGTTTTCAGGAAGCTATTACCATGGCATACCATACTTACCATGGGCTTGAAACGCGCATAGTGCGCATATTTAATACATACGGACCGCGCATGAGGCTGAATGATGGCCGTGTGTTGCCCGCATTTATTGGCCAGGCTTTAAGAGGGGAGGACCTTACAGTTTTTGGGAACGGGAGTCAGACACGATCTTTCTGCTATGTTGATGACCTTGTTGAGGGCATACACCGCTTAATGATGAGCGATGAAAGCCAACCCGTCAACATAGGCAACCCGAGCGAAATTACCATTGCAGATTTTGCAGAAGAGATTATAAAACTAACTGGTACCAAACAAAAAGTTATTTACAAAGACCTACCGGTTGACGACCCTAAGCAACGCCAACCCGATATTACCCGCGCCCGCCGTATTTTAGGATGGGAACCCAAAGTTAGCAGGCAAGAGGGCTTGAAAATTACGTATGAATATTTCCGCAACCTGCCTAAAGAAGAGTTGTTTAAAGACCATAAGGATTTTGTGAAGAAGTAGGAAGTAGGTGAGCTCTGAATGGATGGCTTTCCGTCACCCATTTCGGCAATTTTACCTACCTTTGGTAAAGTGTGTAACTAATACACCAATACCATGAAAGCAATTCTCCTCAAACTCTCCATTTTCATTTTATTATTGTTTTTCAGTATTGGTTCATTTTGCCAATACCCTTTCTATTTCAGCAGCGGCAATTTTAATCCACCCAATAGCTGGGTGCAGGGTAATGCAGTGCGCATGGGCACGGTGGCCAACACCAATATTCAAACCGATACGGCAACAACCGTGGGGTTTTGTTATTTCAGGTTTTATAGTGCGCAGAGCGGTGGAACCAATTATGCGCCCGCCGAAACGAGCGATATATCGATACCACTCAATCAACTCTTTGCTTTAGAGGTGGAAGGGGCTTCAAATAAGGCTTATTATTTTGGCACTGAAAACCTGACTGACAATTACATTTTTAAAACTGACGGCAGTGGGGCGCCGGGTAATGCACGTGCCGCCGTTATCAGGGTGCAGGGACCCGTGCAGTCCATCACCGGTATTTCGCAGTTTCCGGGTGGTGATGTTTATGCCGGGCAGGATGTAAATATTTATGCTACCCTATCGGGTGCATTCAGTCCGGGCCAGGGCGCTTACTTGCGATGGACTACTGATAACTGGAGTTCATCAACTGTTGTTGAAATGACCGGTGGTGGTACGCAATATTGGGCCACCATACCCGGGGCTGTTAATACTGTAGGCGTTAATCTTAATTACTATGTTTTTACATCAGGTGATAGCCTTAATATAGCATCTGCTGATGCCGACCTGATGACCATTAATTTGTTTAACAACAACTTTTCAAATTTTACTTACGTTCCCCAATGTCCGCTTGCGCTAGGTAATGCCTTTTTTGATTTAGTTGAAACCGATAAAGCGCGTTACAACCCCGGCGATTCGGTTAATATGGAGGTTTCGTTTATAGATACGATTCAATCATCTAATAGTTTTGATACTGCGCTTACCGCCAGATTGGTGGTTACATATTGGCATTTGGATAGCGTATTTGAGCACGCTATTTACACACTAGGCAATGTGATTAATTTTAGCTGGAGTTGGCATCCCCCAGGAACCGATTACACCGGTTACATGGTGCAACTAAGGCTAATACAAAATAATATAGTAACCGATTCGACTACCATTGCCGTTGATGTTTCTTCCGATTGGAAAAAATACCCCCGCTATGGTTTTATTTCCGCTTATCCCTGGACAGATTCTGTCAACCAGAAATTGTTGTTTAATTCTTTAAACCGGTATCACCTGAATGGCTTGCAGTTTTATGATGTTAACCACGAACATAACAAACCCCTGGCCGGGACTGTGCAGCAACCAGATACCATTTGGAATGATGTTGCCAACAGGGCAACATATTTAAGTACGGTAAATGCGTATATCGGGCTTGCGCATAATTGCAATATGATGGCCATGAATTATAATTTATTGTACGGTGCTTATACCAATACTGCTGTAGCCGATGGTGTTTTACCGCAGTGGGGTATTTATTCGGATCAAAGCCATCAAAACATCGTTACATACACTCTACCCGCCAGTTGGGCCAGTAATTTGCAGGTTGAAAACCCCGCTGATACCGGTTGGCAGCATTATCTATTCGCTAATGAAAGGAATTTATTTCAAGCTATTCCTTTTGATGGTTGGCATGTTGACCAGTTAGGTTCGCAAGGCGCGGTGTATGATTATAACGGGAACCCGGTTAACCTGGCAGGGGCGTTTGGTACCTATTTGCAAAATGCAAGCAGCGCATTGGGCGTGCCTTTAGTGATGAATGCAGTTACTAACTACGGGCAACAAGAGATTGCAACCGCGCCAGTCCAATTTTTGTATACCGAGGTTTGGCCGCCATTTACAAGCTATAATGATTTGGCGGGCTTGATAGATAGTAACCGGTTATACAGTAATAATACGCTATCAACCGTTTTAGCCGCTTATATGGACCAGGGTATTTCGGGCAATTTGGGGAGCTTCAATACACCAGCGGTATTATTTACCGATGCAGCTATTTTTGCCTCGGGGGGCAGCCATATTGAAATGGGGGACCACCTTTTGTGCAACCCCTATTTCCCTAATAGCAACCTTAGTATGAGTTGCGGCTTGCAGGAGAATTTGGTGAAGTATTATGACTTTATGGTGGGATATGAAAACCTGTTGCGCGATAGCATAAGCGCTTCATCTGTAGTTTTGCAAATCACCGGCAGTAATGCCCTTTCAACAATAGCAACCACCGGTAAAATATGGGTTATTAGTAAGGAGAAAACCAATACGGACATTTTCCACCTCATCAATTTTGTAAATGCCAATACTATAAATTGGAATGATCCAAACGATAATCAAACGGCACCTAATATTATTCAAAATATTCCGCTGTCGTTTACTTCAACGCAAATCTTGCCGGTAAAAAGGATATATATTGTATCTCCGGATATAAATAATGGTTTGCCGCAGCAACTTGTTTTTATGCAGGTGGGTAGCACTGTTAGTTTCACTTTGCCAACGCTTAGTTATTGGAGCACGATTGTAGTGGAGTACGGTGTTGTGGTTAATAGCGTGGCAAATATTGCCAACAGCACCACCGTAACCGCTTATCCCAATCCATTTGCGGGGCAGGTTAATTTTGGCATTCAAGCTGCCAATGCTGGCCTGGCGAATATTAGCATAACAGACGAATTAGGCCGGGTTGTCACTCAAATTGATAATTACACTTTAACCGGTGGTACCCAGCTTCTTAATTTGCCATTTGCTGATAAGCCGCAGGGCGTTTATTTGTGGTGGGTGAATATTACTGATGTTAATGGCAAATCGATAGATAAGCAGCAGGGTAAGTTAGTTCATTTGTAAATGACACGCAGTTCAGTCCTTTTATAATCAATGCATCCGATATTCTTAGTGCAAGTTAGTGTTCATAGTGCCATGCCCGTTCCATTCAGGTGGGCCTTAGTGGTAAATTGTATAGATTTGTGAACTATGAATGTTTTAATTACCGGTATTAACGGACAGGATGGGTCGTATTTGGCTGAGTTGCTGTTGGAGCTGGGGCATAACGTGCACGGCATTGTGCGCCGAAACTCGCAAAGCGAAAACCAGACTTCGCGTATTGAGCATATCCGTCACCAATTAAATCTTTATTATGGCGACCTGACGGATTTTGCAAGTATTATAACTGCGCTAAAAAAATCGGAGCCGCAAATTGTGTTTAACCTGGCGGCGCAATCGCATGTAAAAATTTCGTTTGAGCAACCAGTTTATACGATGCAGGCGACCGGGCTTGGCTTTTTAAATTTGGCAGAGGCGGTACGCATTATTAACCCGGCAATTAAAATTTTTCAGGCATCCTCATCCGAAATGTTTGGTAATAGTAGTGATGGAGATGGTTTTCAGCGAGAGCTTACTCCCTTTGCGCCGGTATCTCCGTACGGTATAGCCAAATTAATGGCCTACCAAACAGCCATTAATTACCGCGATTCGTACAACATGTTTGTTACTAATGGCATTTTCTTTAATCATGAAAGTCCGCGGAGGGGAACCAATTTTTTAACCAACAAGGTTTGCAAAACTGCAGTTGAAATATCGCAGGGCAAAACCGATGCGCTGGTGTTGGGTAATATGCACACGCGGCGCGATTGGGGCCATAGTAAAGATTACGTAAAGGCCATGTGGGCTTTAATGCAGCTAGAGAAACCAACAGACGCTATTTGCGCTACGGGTATAACCCATTCGGTAGGTGATGTTGTGGACCACGTGTTTGGGCGGCTGAAGCTAAACCGCACTCAACACCTGCGCACGGATAGGAAATTTGAGCGCCCTACTGAAATATTATCGCTGTGTGGCGAATCTTCAAAACTGCGTAATCTTACCGGTTGGAAACCTGAGATTTCGTTTGAGCAGATGCTGGATGAAATGGTAGATTACTGGATTAAAGAATTAAACTAATGCTTAAAATAGTAACCGGTGGAAACGGATTAGTGGGCAGCCAGTTTGATGCAACTTACCATAAACTAAGCCGCAATGATGTCGATTTTACAAGGCGCGATGAAACTGTTGCTCTTTTTAAGAAACTCTCCCCCGAAATTGTAATACATACTGCGGCTAAGGTAGGTGGGCTGTATAGTAACATGCAATCGCCGGCTGATTATTTTGAGCAGAACCTGAGAATTAATACCAATGTTTTAGAGGCCTGCCGTTTAAGCGGTGTTAAAAAAATGGTGGGGTTTCTTTCAACTTGTATTTTTCCGGATGCTGTTGAGTATCCCCTTACAGAGGAGAAAATCCACCTGGGGCCGCCGCACATATCTAACTACGGATATGCTTATGCCAAGCGTATGTTGGAAGTTGGCGTGCAGGCCCATAACCAGCAATACGGTACACACTACTTTTGTGTTATACCTACCAATATTTACGGTATTAACGATAATTTTAATTTAACTGAAGCGCACGTTATACCTGCTTTAATACATAAGGTATTTATTGCGCGGGAGAATAAAACCGTTTTGCAGGTTCCCGGCGATGGCTCGGCACTTCGCGAATTTGTTTTTGCCAGGGACCTAGCCAATATTGTTGAAATGCTGTTGGAGAAGTATGAGCAAACTTCCCCGCTCATTATTTCATCGGGCGTTGAAATAAGTATAAAACAAGTGCTTGAAATGATTGTGGAGTTAATGAATTATCATGGTAAAGTTGAGTGGCAAACCAGTCTAAGTAATGGCCAGCACCGTAAACGCAGCGATATTTCGAAACTGCAAGATGTGCTGCCGGGTTTGCGGTTTACAGGTATTTATGAAGGACTAAAGGAAACTATAAATTGGTTTGAATCCAACTACGCAATACTTAGAAAATGACCGCGCAATTTGGGATATTGTAACTGACTTTGCCCTGTGAAAAAAAATATCAATTTTAATACCTCAAATTTTTACTTTTAGCATTGAAAACAATTTTAAGTATGAAAATAAAACTACCCCTGTTTGCCTTACTACTTGTTTCTTTATTTATTATAAAGGCGCAAAGCCCTATAACCCTAACCGATGCCGATATGCCACGTGCAGGTTTTCACCCATCAATGGCTAAAGACACACCTATCACATCGGTAAACTATGGCAGCGCAGGCGTCAACCAGGTGTACGATTTCAGCAGTCTTGCAAATACTATAACGCAATCGGCTACTTATGCAGGGCCTACAGGAGGTCAACAAACCACGTATCCAACCTGTAACCTTACGGTGCAGGCTTCGGGTTCCTCGGCTTTTTTAATGCTTGATACCAGCGCATCTAAATACCAGATTGTTGGTGCGCAGGGAACAGTTTTTGGTGTGTTCACCAGTTCGCATTTTTCGCCGGTTGAGGATGTATATCATTTTCCTATGACCTATCAAAGTGCATTTCACAGTAACTGGGGGTTTTACCAGACGTTTACCGGTGCACAAGTTGGCCAGGGGTTTCCTGTTGACTCAGTAAGGGAAATTTATACAGATCATTTTTCAACAACCGTAGATGGTTGGGGAAAAGTTATTACTCCGGTGGGTTCGTATCGTGGGCTTCGTGTAAAAAGAATTGATACTACTGTTGCGGAAATTGATGCTTATTACTTCGGATCATGGAATAATGTTTCAACTACCACCGATTACACTACCGAATACAGCTATGTAGCCAAAGAAACCAAAGGCGCTGTTGTGAGTTTTGATTACGACTCGGCAGGCAATATGAAGGATGCAGTTTATTCGCTTATCCCGCCAGCTGCACCCGTGGCCGGATTTTCGTTTGTTAATGGCAGCGCCGGTTTGGTAACGTTTACTGATACCAGCGAAGGATACCCTACCCGTTACCACTGGAATTTTGGTGATGGCGATACCAGTAACGTAGCGGACCCAGCACATACCTACGCTGCTAATGGCACTTATTACGTTTGCGAAACTGTTTATAACGGAAGTGGCAGTAGCACCGTTTGCGATAGTGTACATGTAACCAATTTGGTAGTGCACCAGCGGCCTATTGCAATTAATGATACTAGTACTGTGCACCAGCCTAATTACGATACAGTGGCTGTTACCGCCAACGACCACAGCCCAAGTAACGATCCGTTTTGTGTTACAGCGGTTTACGGCGGTACTTTTTTCAGCGTATTGAATTGCAACGATGTTGCTTTTAGCCCAAATGCCGGATTTACAGGTTTAGATAGCTGCCATTATATTATTTGTAATACCAATCAGCCAACGCTTTGCGATACAGGAGTGCTGGTTATTGATGTAATACCAACCAATACCCATGTTAGACCAGTAGCGGTTAATGACACTACCATTGATATAGAAAACCACACTGATGTTATTAACGTTACCGGTAATGACCACAGCCCGAGCGGCGATGCTTTCTGTATTACCGGGGTGTATGGCAATGCAGATTTTACGGTGCAGGGATGTAATGACCTCTCATTTACACCGGCAAATAACTTTGTTGGTTTCGATACCGCATGGTATATAGTGTGCAATACCGGCCAGCCTACTTTGTGCGATACGGCAAGGGTTATTGTTGATGTGGTGCAACAACATTTGCCCCCGGTTGCAGCAAACGAAGCCGATACCGTGTTGCAGCCCGGTTCATCTAACATTAACGTAACTTCGGCTTGTTCAAGCCCTAGCAATGACCCGTTTTGCATAACCGGTTTAATTGGTTCAGCAGACTTCAGTATTCTAAACTGTAACGACCTTAGCTTTAGCCCCGATTCAACCTTTACGGGTAACGATACAGTGTGGTACATTATCTGCAATACAGGCCAACCAGCCTTGTGCGATACGGCGAGTTTGATCGTAACAGTTACGTCGAATTCTGCGTTGTGGCCGGTTACTGATTTTAGTTTACAGCAAGAAATTTGTAACGGGTTGCTCGCTACCAACCTTTCGACAAATGAAGATAGTCTGGTTTGGAATTTTCACGCCCTTCCTGATGGGATTCCATACCACGATTCGGTTTTTTATCAGTTGAATACCGTGGATTATGGCCAAGGAGGGGGAGGGACCGACTTCCAAGTTTGCTTAACTACGTTTAATAAGTTTGGTACTACCAGCAAGTGTGACACAATGATGACCATTTGCGAAGGCATTAACGAAGTTCAACTATCCAACATCCGCATGTATCCAAACCCTGCCAGCAGCCAGTTAACGATTGATATGCGGGATAACACGAGTGCTGCAACGAGGGATTATAAGGCTATTGAAATCTACAATGCCATTGGGCAAAAAGTTGATGCAGTGAACAAAGGGGCGCAAGGCTCTGTTGTGAACATCGATGTTGCGCAATTGCCGGCCGGGATGTACCTGGCGACTATTGTGGATAGCAATGGGGCGAAGTGTGTGTTGGGGAAGTTTACAGTGGTGCAATAGCAAGTTTAGTTATGCGTCATTACTTCACTCCGAACCTGGTTGGCAATGACGAGGCGGTTGAGAGGCTTTTTTAAAGTAATAGAATATGGGTAAGAAAATACTGATAGGAATTGGTGTTGTGGTTTTATTGATAGTAGCAGCAGGCGCGGGTTTTTATGGCGTGTACCTGCGTCCGTTTATGGAAAAAATGAAGCACACCACTACGGTTCAATATGACAAGAACCTGACGCTGGTAATTGGCGGAGGTGGAAATTCGGGTATACTTGTTAGTGACAGCGCGGTGTTGGTTATTGATACCAAAATGGATGCTGCTGCCGAGGAGTTATCAAAAACGGTAAAAAGCCTTGCGGGCAACAAACCGATTATAGTAGTAAATACCCATGTGCATACCGACCACACCAGTGGCAATAAATATTACAGAGGGCAAACCATTATAGACGGCGGCAATTATGATAACGAGTTTTGGGCTAAAGAGAATAAAGGCGATACGATGCCTAACGTTTGGGTAAAGGATAGTTTGGTATTGAATATGGGCGATGAAACAGTCACTATTTTGAACCTGCCATTTGCCGCACATACGCAAAGTGATGTAGTGGTGTATCTGCACAACCGCAAAATGTTGTTTGGCGGTGATGTGATTTTGAATAAGCAGGCGCCTGCTTTATTTGCAACTTATAAAGCTGATGCTGATGGTTATTTGAAAGCATTTGATTTGGTTGAAAAGCGGTTTGATATAAACAAAGTTGTGCCAGGCCATGGTGAGGTTGGTGGGATTGAGGTTATCGATAATTTTCGCACTTATTTTAAAGATATTGAGGCCGCAGTAGCCGATCCTTCAAAAGAAAAAGAAATACTTAATAAATATAAAGACTACCGGCAGGTTCCTTTCTTTATGTCGCCGGGTGCTACGTTGAGGTACGTGCGTAATAGTGCGGTTAAGTAGATTGTTTAATTACCAGTAGCCCCAATACCTGCCTCGGTCCAGGTCTCTGTTCTGCCGAAGAGTGAGAAGGAGCAGATGTAGCCGCGCATGTCGAGTTTGTTTCCTTTAAAAGTTATTTTGCCGCAGTAGGTTTTTCCGGTGTTGGGGTCGTAAACGGTGCCACCGGTGTAAATGTTCTTATCACCTGCATCGGGGGTAAAACCGTTTAAAATTACTAATCCCTGCACCGGTGTGTTGCGCAATTTTGGGTCGGGGTTTTCAACGTCGGTTTGGGGTTTGCCTGTGTCTTTATCAATTGGTTCTTTCAGCCAAATTATTTTACCGTAAAACTTGCCGTCTTTACCTTTGTATATTTCTATTTTGCTGCTTTTGTCTTCGTCAAACCAAACTTTTTCTACCTGGTTTTTTTGCGCCTGTGATTTTGCAATAAAAGCCAATGTAAATATGAGCGCAACGACTGTTGTTTTTATTGGGTGCATATCAAGCCTTTAGCTTGTTCGTTAAAAAGGCCGCCGTTGTTGGTAAAGTTTGGCTGGCAGTATTGCTCGGAGTAATTGCTGGTGGTGTCTTTACACACCCATCCTAAAGATGGTGAAGTGAGTGAGTCGAGATACTCTACATAATACTGCTCGGTAAGTACTTGCGAGTAGACAATAATTGTAAGTGTTGTATCGTAACGTAATTTACGGCATACCTGGGCCTGGTTGTGGCATTGAAAGCACTTTTGGCATGATGCAAAAAAAATCACAAAACCCGCAACAAGTAAAAGGATAAACGCGTTCTTCATAACAAGAGGCTAATATAAGGCGTTTAAGTATTAAAGTGCGAGGGTGTTAATATTGAAAGTGATTTGTACATTAGCCATTAAAATATTAGCGGGTTAAGAAAGAAGTGTGAAGGTATGCATGAGATAGAACCATATTACCAGTGGCGCGATTATTATATCGCAGCTGAGGATAAGCTTTCGCCGTTTTATGGGCGAAAGAACAGCGAGCTGCATTTTACGCATAAAATATACAATTACCTTATACACCCTCAGTGGGATTTTTTTGGCTCGTCAACCCTGTACTGCAAATTAATTTACGCCGATTACGAAATGCAATTTGTAGTAATTGAGTTTATTGGCGAATGGAATGATGCCGTGCATAACGATATTATGGAATTGAAACGTGGTGTTATTGACCCGTTGATTAAGAAAGGAATAACCAAGTTTATATTGATAGGAGAGAACGTGCTGAACTTTCATGCCAGTGACGACCTTTATTACGAGGAGTGGTATGATGATATTAAAGATGATGACGGTTGGATAGTGGCGCTTAACTTCCGCGATCATGTGGTTGATGAAATGCGCAGGGTGCGCTCGCACTATTATATCAATATTGGCGGGATTTTCAATGATTTTTTATGGCGCAAATTTAAGCCTAACGACCTGGTTGAGGCTGTTGAAAATTTGCTGATTAAGAGTTTGAAATAGCATGATAACGGTATAACAATTGCATGGGGTTTGCTAGGAATTGTCATTACACTTGCAGAAGAACGCCTATTATGGGTTACACCTGTTTTTGCGTAAGTAATTGGTAGTGAATTATGTGTAAAAATGATGGGTTACACTTTTGCGATTTGTAACCCATTTTGGAAAATCGGAGTTTTGAGATTTTGATATGTAAATTAGTAAAGCGGCTGTAAAACTAACAAGCCCCGGATTTATTATAAACCCAGGGCCTGCGAATGATATAGCGTTGGGCAAAGACTACTTCACCTTTTCAATCTTAAAGAAGCGGTCGTTTACTTTTAGGATATAGATGCCGTTTGTAAATGCCTGCGTGTTGATTTCAACATGGTGAGTGCCTGCATCCATTAGCTGGTTATTTAATACTGTAAGCAGTTTTTTGCCATCTATCGAATACAAATCTGCATTCATATTTTGGCTTATATCTAAGCTAAATTGCAGGTTGAAGTTATCGGTAAACGGGTTTGGGTAAACACGCACGAATGAAATGTTGCCCGGCTCGTCAATGCCTACACAATTATGTACATCAAGGTCCTCGTAAGTGTACGCGGTGCAACCGGTGCCGTTATCGGTGTAGGTGTAATATACAGGGTAAGTTCCCTGAACAGCTTGCGAGCCGTTAAATGCGGTTACGGTAACAGAGTTTATGGAATAAGTGCCGCCTGTGGGGCTGCCGCCGCTAAGCGCAATAGTGCCAACCGGTAAGCACACGCTATCGGTTGGTAAATGTAGTGTAACAATGGGCAAAGCCGGAACAGTTACGCTTATAGCCGCTGTGGCGGAACATTGTGATGAACTAGTAACCGTTACCAAATAATTGCCGCTTGTAGTGGCCAAAATTTGAGGGGTGTATTCATCGGTGCTCCATAGGTATGTAGCCTCCGGATAGCCGGCATTGAGCGTATCGGGGCCGCATGTGCCGGCATTGTTTGTAATTTGAACTACCGGTGTTTGCCCGGAAACAAAAGAGAGGGATAAGGTATCGTTACTATGGTTAAGGTCGGCGCTGCCATTGGGCAAGGCGGTATATGCTTTAAAGGTATGACTGCCGGCTGCAAGGGTTGCTGCAGGAAGCAATATGGTAGCAGATTGCCCCTGCGCCAAAGTCCCGGTCCATGGATAAAGAGTTGCTGCGGCACCATCAAAACTGTAATAAATGCTGGTTGCGGTAAGGGTAGTTGTGCCGTAGTTTTGCAGATTAAACGAAGCAGCAACCTGTGCGCTGCAAATATTGGCGACCGGTGATGTAAGGGTGTTTAACCCGGCATCTAGGGATAAAGCTGCGGCGCCTTTAATATTTACATTGTCGATATATGTTATATTGGCATAACCGCTCATTAACTGAAATTGAAACTGAACAGAAGAGATACCTGCATAGGCATTTATATTGATAGTGTCGGTGCGCCATTGTCCTGAGGTGGGAACAAACGCTGTAGTATCGTCGGGTGCTGTAGCCAAGGTTGTGCCGCCTTTTAAATAAAGTTGAGTCCAGGTAGCGCCACAATCGGTAGAGGCCAGCACAGCCAGTGAATCGACATACAACGAATTGTAACCTGCATTTGCTACATCGAAAAACAATATGGCAGGCGTGGTTACTGTGGCCATATTGATAGCAGGTGTGATTAAGCCGGGGGTTTCGCCGGCAGTGCTACTGCCCGGCGAAAACTCATCTACTTTGGCAGATTGGTTTGTCAAGCCATAACCGCCTACAGTAGCCTGTGTCCAGGTAGTGCCGCTGGCCGGTGTTGTTACCGACCAAAGCGAAGGCGGAAAACTTCCCTCTTCAAACCCTTCGAAAAGAGGCATGCTTACCGTGGTTGGAGAGCTTATGATAAAGGCTGCGCTTGCCGAATCGTTTGAGGTATTTTGATCGATGTGATTATTTGGTTGAGATACCGATGCATAAAAGGTGTGGTTACCGGTGGCAATAGTGAGAGCAGGTAAATTAATGGATACAGCTTGTAAAGAAAGCAAGTACCCGCTCCAATGATAAACTACCGGTGCGTTAAGATCGACGGAATACGTAACGGTTAATGTTGTAATAACGTTAGCCCCCTCGTTTTTTACCATGATTACAGGCGCAATTGAATTACTGCACGTTGTGCCCGACGGGGATGTGATGGAAGTTATTGCAGCGTCGAGTGTATCAAGCGGAGGATATGGGTCGTAACCATCATTAGTCAAAGGGTTGGTATTGCCTGGGTCAAGCCAATCTCTTAAACGCGTTTGAGGCGTTGAGCCACTATCCCACGAAACGCAAAAGCGCCCGTAATAATCGCGCAGGTTACCGGGTATTTCGCCACACTCAGATGGGCCGCCGTACAACTGGCCAACAATCCTTTTATTTTGGTCGAACAATGGCGAGCCCGATGAGCCCGGTTCTGTGCAACCGTCAGTCCATAGCCCTATTTGCCAAACTAGTGCAACACCGTTTCCTGCATCATAGAAAGTATCGGTCACGGCATTGTTAGCCTTTGAACATTTCTTGATATCGCCCTCGGGGTGATGAATGGCTGTTACCCTTGTGGCCGGTACCAATGACCGGCTCCAACCGGCATAAAATGGGTGGAAGGTGGGAGGTGGTGTGGCATTCATCAGCACAAGGTTGAAATCAGATACAGGGGTTTGGGCAACCGTAACACCACCGGTAATGGATTGTGTGGTGGAAGGCTCAGTAGCAGGATTGGGACATCCCGGTGCTTCCCAATTAAAGCGGAAAACCCATGAGCCATCGGCTGTGCCACAATGGTTTGCTGTTAGGATGTAAGGCGCTCCATCGCTTAAAACGTCGTTCACCAGTGCGCCAGAGCAGAACTCATTGCCGCCTGATACCAGGCAAACCACCGACCTTTTTTGGGTTAGGTAATCGGCGTATTGCGGGCAGTTTATGTTATTAAGGCAGCTACCTGCCTGGTCAAATGATTTAAGATAGTTGTGAATGTCCTTGTATCCTTGTGTAATCCGGAATAGGGTAAAACTGTTTTGTCCGTTTGCGGCGGCCGGTTCGTAGTACTCAATCACCGCTTCATCACCATAAATCAGTTCGGTTCCAAACAGTTTATCGGCTGAGTTATTGGTTGAAGTAAAACCACCTAAAACCTGCTCATGGTCTTTAGAATAAACAAAAAGTTTAGCGCCCGGTGCCAACAAAAAGTTGCTGAATGCAAGGTTAATGGTAAAGCTGCCCGGTGTTTTTACATCTAACTGCCAAATGCGGTCGCCGTTACTTAACACGGTCCACTTACCCGAGTTTTGAGGGTTGTAGTTAACCATGTGGTTATATCCAAAACGGTAAGGTGCGCCCTTGTGGTGCTCGTTAATAGCATCCTCGGCCAGTAGGGAGTCTACATTAATAGCAGGCATATTAACTATAGGCAATCTGCCAGAAGGTGCAAACTGAAAGCCGGGAGGTGTGCCGCCGGCTGAGAGCTGACTGAACGATTGGATAGCAAACGCGCAGAGTAAAAAGCTAAAGAAAATGCGGTGGATAAATTTTGAGGTCATTAGTATATCGTTTTATTTATAAGACCGGAAGCAATTGCTTATACAAGAATAATATTTTGAGGTTGATAGTTAAGTTACCATGCCATTTACATAACAACATACCCATGAGGAATTGACCTACTTCTGCCTCTAAAGATAGAAATAAAACAGGCGCCGAACAATTAAGCCGTTGCCTGATAAGGGCGCTACTTTTTCCACTTAATATTGCAGCCAATGCTCGGGCGTTGGCGTGGCGATACTTTTGTGCCGTTTAGCAATGCATCAAGCGCGGTTCGGATGTCGTTACCCGAGAGGGGGATGTTATTAGATGGCCGCGAATCATCTAATTGGCCGCGGTAGGCGAGGAGCATGTTTTTATCGAATACAAAAAAGTCAGGTGTGCATGCGGCATCGTAAGCTTTAGCGACCCGCTGGGTTTCGTCGAAAAGATAGGGGAAGGGATATTTTAACTCAGCAGCTACTTTTTTCATATTGGCAGGTGAGTCTTCAGGCTCGGCAATTACGTCGTTGGAACTGATGGCAACAAAGCTTACGTCCTTGGCCAAGTAATTATTTGCCAGGCGGGTGAGCTCGGGGTTTATGTGCTTTACATATGGGCAATGATTGCATATAAACATAATAACTGTTGCCTCAGCTCCTTTTAAAGTGTTTAGCGAAACAAGTTGGCCGGAAACCACATCGATGAGGGTAAAATCGGGTGCAGGACTACCGAGGGGGATCATATTTGAAGGTGTAAGCGACATTTTTTTGTTTTGATTTACTTGAGCAAGATTAGGGCAAAATACCACTTTATTAAACCCCGTTCCAAGCATTTTTTAAAATAACGCATTTGAAGCAGTAATGGTTTTACCGAAATTTTTATATTTGCGCCCCGCAAGGTTCAAAAATGCACCCGTAGCTTAACTGGATAGAGCATCTGACTACGGATCAGAAGGTTAGGGGTTCGACTCCCTTCGGGTGCACTTGATTATCAAAATGGTTGTAAGATTGAAATCTTACAACCATTTTTTATTTCCCGCAAAACCTGCTTTTTGCAATTATGAAATTGAAGTTTAATCAGTTGCTTTATTTCGGTGCGTAAACCGGGTTATCAATACATAAAGTACCGGCACCACAAAAATACCTAGCGTGGTTGCAGCCAACATACCTCCAAATACTGTCCAGCCTATTGTTTGGCGTGCGCCGGCACCGGCACCTGTAGCAAAGGCCAGTGGTAAAACGCCGAAGATAAAGGCCAGGGAAGTCATGATAATAGGTCTTAAACGAAGCTTTACTGCCTCAAGAGTCGACTCCAGTATATCCTTGCCGGTATCAACACGCTCTTTGGCATACTCAACTATCAAAATGGCATTTTTAGCTGCCAAACCAATCAAGGTTATTAGGCCAATTTGCGCATAAACATTATTGCTTAATGAAGGTAACAGTGTTAAGGTTAATATAGAACCAAACGCGCCAATAGGCACAGCAAACAACACCGAAAATGGAATGCCCCAGCTTTCATATAGCGCCGCAAGGAACAGGAATACAAAACAAACCGACAGCATGAATATATACAACGAGCTGCCGCCTGTTTTCACTTCCTCACGACTAAGGCCCGAAAACTCGTAACCATAACCTATAGGCAATGATTTGTCGGCTACTTCTTTTAACGCATTAATAGCCTGACCAGAGCTATAGCCCGGTGCCGGCTCACCATTCATTTCTATACTCTGAAAAATATTGTAATGCGATATTAACGCTGCCTGCTCAATAACCGTTGTTGTCACCAAACTGCTAAGCGGTATCATATTACCCGAGCTATTTCGCACATTATACTTACCCAGTTCTGCCAGGTCGCCACGATAGGTGGAGTCAGCCTGTGCCATTACTCTAAAATTACGGCCATACACATTAAAGTCGTTCACGTAACTGCTGCCTAGCAAGGTAGATAGCGTGCCATACAAATCAGCAATGTTCACTCCCAGTTTCTTCGCTTTTTCTCTATCCACTTCTACCTTGTATGCCGGGGTACGGGCATTGTAAAAGGCAAAGACCCGTCCAATTTCAGGCCGCTTGCGTAGCTCATCCATAAAATCATTGCCTACTTTTTCAAAAGCTTTCAGGTCGTCAACACTTTGCTTTTTTTCCAGTTCAAAAGTAAAACCACCGGTGCTGCCCAACCCCGGTATGGCCGGTGGCGAAATAGCAAATACATTTATTTCACGAATCTTGGAAAGTTTTGCCTGTACCTTGTTTACAATAGCGTCCACTTCTTCGGCTTTCCCCTTCCTATCGTGCCATGGTTTAAACAGAACGAAAATGGTCCCCACGTTTGATTTATTTGAGAATGACACCGCGTTTAAGCCCGCAATGGCACCTGTGTAACGGATTGAGCTGACAGTATTGACACTGTCAATCAATTGATGAAGCACTGCGATGTTTCGGGTAATGGATGTTCCCTCTGGCAGTTCATAAGCTACAAACATGTAACCTTGGTCTTCGTTAGGTAAAAAACCGGTTGGCTTGGCCCTGAACATAAAGAACAGGCCCACCACTATACATATCATCATAACCAGTACATACGGCGTGCGTTTAATCCAGCCGGCCACACTGCGGGTATACGAATTGGTGAACCTTCCGAATAAGCCGTTAAACCCTTCGAAGAATTTATCAAGCAGGTTTTTCTTTTTATCGGGGTCAGTCTTTTTAAGCAATAGCGTACACAATGCCGGTGTTAACGATAAAGCTACAAATGCCGAAATGAGCACCGAAATAGCAATGGTAATGGCAAACTGCTGATAAAGCCTGCCCACAATACCGGGTACAAACCCCACGGGCACAAACACAGCGGCAAGTATTAAGGCAATGGCGATAACAGGGCCCGAAATACTAGCCATGGCCTTTTCGGTTGCCTGAATGGCCGATAGGCCTTCTTCATCGATATAATGCTGCACCGCCTCAACCACCACAATGGCATCATCAACCACAATGCCAATTGCGAGTATCATGCCAAACAACGTAAGCGTATTAACCGAAAAACCGAGCGGAATAAAAAACGCAAAAGTGCCAATCAGCGATACCGGAATTGCCAGCACCGGAATTAAGGTAGCCCGCCAGTTTTGAAGGAAAAGAAAAACCACCAGAATAACCAGCAACAGTGCTTCCATAAATGTGTATATCACTTCATGTATTGAAGCGCTTACTACCGAAACTGTTTCGTAAGGAACCAGGTAGTCTACATCTTTAGGGAACCCCTTCTTCATTTCCTCAATAGCTTTGTTTACACCGTCATATGTTTGCAAAGCATTAGCACCCGGTGCCTGGAAAATGAGCATGAAGGCCGAGGTTTTGCCATTTACATAAGCGTGATTATCGTAAGTGAATTTCCCCAGTTCAATACGCGCGACATCTTTTAAATAAGTAACAGCGCCGGTTTGTGGGTTTGAGCGGACTATTATCTTTTCAAATTCTTCTTTTTTGTTCAAACGGCTATTGGTAAATACCGAGTATTCGAAAGATTGTGTAGATGGTTGGGGCGTTCCGCCAATGGAGCCTGCGGCAACCGGCAAATTCTGCTCCTGCAAAGCCCCCAGCACATCGCTTACCGACATGTTAAGCGAAGCCAGCTTATCCGGATTTAACCAAATCCGCATACCAAAGTCATCACCAAAGCTTACAATATCGCCCACGCCCTTTACCCGCAGCAAAGCATCGCGCAAATAGATATTACAGTAGTTGCCCAAAAAGGTGGCATCCTTGGTGCCCTTAGGCGAATACAAGGCAATAACCATCATAATATTGGGGTTCTGCTTTTTTGTAGTCAGGCCCAAACGCTTTACAGCATCCGGCAAGGCAGGCTGCGCAACGCTAACGCGGTTTTGCACATCAAGTGTGGCTATATCAATATTGGTTCCCACATCAAACGTTACGTTAATGGCCGACCTACCATCGCTGGTGCTGTTGCTGGATATGTACGACATACCGGGGCTTCCGTTTACCTGGGTTTCGATGGCGGTGGTGGTGGTTTGCTCAACGGTTTGTGCATCGGCGCCGGTATAGGCACCGGCAATAGATACCTGCGGCGGAGTAATATCAGGGTATTGGGCCACCGGTAAGGTATAAAGTGATATTAAACCTACCGCCACAATAACTATGGAAATTACCATAGCTGTAACGGGCCTTTTTATAAATATATCTGCTATCATTTTTTGATAATCTTTATTCCGTTAATTCAACTTCCCAACTAAATATGCCTGGCGGGACGCCAGACCAGGTGCGTCACTCAACTTTATTTTTTCGCTACCTCGGGGCCCAACGATACTTTCGCGCCCTCGTGTAATTTTTGCACTCCTTCAATTACAATAACGTCGTGTTCTTTTAAACCGTCCTTAATAATGAGGTTAGTGCCTATGCGATTGCCCGGTGCTATTTTTTGTTGCGATACGCTATCGCCTTTTACCACATACACAAAGTAATCGCCCAACTGCTCGGTTACTGCTTTATAAGGTATGATCAATTGTGGCGCTTTGTTTTCATTATGCACCCGCACGTTGCAGCTCATCCCTGCACGCAGGGCATTATCTTTGTTCGGAAACTCAAGACGCACCTTAAGGGTGCCGGTTTGTGGGTCAACGGCACGGTCTAAAAAATTAATCTTTCCTGAATAAGGATACCTCTCGGTAGGGCCAAAGGCTAAAGTAAACGCCGAATCTGCGGCACCGGTTGCCTTGTGTTGAAGCTGGGTAAAATGGTAAATATCCTTTTGGTCAATCACAAAATCAACGGCCATAGGGTCATCGGTAGAAACTGTATTGAGCAATGTTACTCCGGCTACAACAGCAGTTTGTACCTTTACCTGCGAGATACCAATAGTGCCCGTAAACGGCGCAACAATGGTGGTATAATTAACGCTTGTCTGCACGCTTTGCACATTGGCTTTGGCTGCAGCAACCTGCTTTTTGGCAGAGGCCAGCGCAGCATCGGCATAATCAACTTGTTGTTTGGCGATGGCATCGTCCTTTTCCAATGCATGGTACCTGTCAGCATCTTTTTGGGCTTTGTCAAGATTGGTTTCCATTACCTGCAAGTTGGCCACTGCCTGGTCGTAATTGGCGCTGTACATTTGCGCATCAATGCTGTAAAGTTTTTGCCCTTTGGTTACATGGTCTCCATCTTTAAAGTAAATAGCGGTGATATAACCGTTAACCTGTGGGTGTATGTCAATCTGGTTAAGAGCCACAACCGTTCCAGGGTACTCGTCGTAATACGAAACGCCTGAAAGTTTAACTTCCTGGGTAGCAACTGCCACCGGTCCGCCAAACATGGGTGGGGGCGCAGCGTTATTGCTGGAGCAGGAGG
>Ga0206832_10010_pt1 | contig 53076 bp, 36 predicted proteins | sample Alteio_BWOrgCont_74_FD_152896 | JGI IMG/M metagenome (GOLD analysis project Ga0206832, IMG submission 152896) | Enriched cells from forest soil in Barre Woods Harvard Forest LTER site, Petersham, Massachusetts, United States -... | ecosystem: Environmental > Terrestrial > Soil > Temperate forest >... | reverse complement strand
ACACAAGCCAAGGTGCAGTTAGCGGTTACTTATGCCTGCGCTGATGAGACGCCCGATGATTTGTATTTGGGAACCTTTGATTTTACCACCTTTAAAGATTACACCGGCGACCGGTGCTATGTAGAGTGCGCCACTTTGGTAAGCGAGGCTTACTACCTGTTTAAAAACCGCAATAGCCAGCAGGTAGATTTAGACAGCCTTGCAAGTTACGACCAGGCACCGGTAAGCCAAAGCGTAACCACCAATGCTATTTTTGATAGCGCCACAAAACAAATAAAAGTTAAGCTGTTATTAAATGGCTTAATGCCCGGTAGTAAATTGGTTATTGCTGATAGTGCACATAATAACGGCACTTTTACAGTAGCCAGCAGTAAGCCCGATTACAGCACGGTTAACGCCGATTTAGCAGGTGGGGGTACAAGCGAAACATCTATTGTTGTTGCAGCCACCTTCGACCCCGATAATATGACCATTAATGTTAACCAGCTATTAAACATAGCCGTTGGCGCAACACTTACCATTACAACGCCAACCTTCCCCGCACCGGGCATTGGTAACCATTACGACAACACCGGCACTTATACTATTACCTCAACCCAACAGTTTTTTAACTATACCCGGTTTACAGTTACAGTTAATACTATAAGCAGCACCACAGCGGTTAACGGCTCAACACTTAGCCCACCAAACGGCTATATGGCACCTTACACCAGCGATGGCATATTGATTGCCGCAACCATGGCATTTACCGCGCAACCCACACAAACCATAATACAGGTTGCCGAGGCATTAACTGATGAATTAGCAGGCGCAGTTGTAACAGGTTCAATAAGTGGCACTACCTTAACTGTAACAGCCGTTCAATCCGGCACGTTGGCGGTAGGTCAATCGGTTTTTGGTGTATTGGTAAGTACCAGCGTTATTGCCGGCACAACCATAACCGCACTCGGCACGGGTACCGGTGGGGTAGGCACTTATACCATAAACACCAGCCAAACATTAGGCAGCACCAGCATTTTTACCGGTATTAACTTAACGGCAAGCTGGTTAAAAAATAACATGGTGCCTTATACCGGGTTAAGTAAAATAATTACAGTGCCCGCAAAGGTTATTGAGGCAACGAGTATTTGGAAGCAGGTTATTGATACTGAATACGCGCTTGATAATCCATTAAGTCCGACTTATTCAGGTGGCTCAAGTTCACTTACTTATTTGACACCTAATTGGGTAAATATTCAGAGCGATATTGATGAAACTGATGTTGCTTCCGGCATACCGCAATATCAATGGGATATATCGCACCCATTCGAGCCATTCGCTTATTTTCGCCAGGGTTCACTTGCATGCACGGGCTTAGCTAGTGCAACTATTAATGTTAATGGCAAATTTACTGGCAGCAGCGGGTTTGACCCATCAGTTGATATTAATACCCTATATGCGCCGCCAACTGCTCAAAAATTCAATATTCGCATTCAGCAGGCATCACAATGGGACGGTACATTGGCGCAGTTAACACCGGATTCGGGTAGCTTATTGGTTAACGATATAATAAATGTTAATGCTGACGGCACCTTCTCATATAAAATAGAAGTAGACAATATAAGCCTCGAGCCAGGTTCGTATGTATGGGTTTATTTTGCGTTTTATCTCCCTTATCGCTATGCCCACCAGGTTCAAATGCTTATTGATGCAGGCAGTTTTTGTAAACTAACCATCAACAGCCAATGCGCCGAAACCCCTGCCTCTGTTTACCTGATTAACGAAGCCCTAAGCCGTTGTGTAGAAAGTTACACCAACGGCGACATACAGGTTTATAGCGATTACTTTGGGCGCATCAATGCCCAACCGGTGGCCAGCAGCGCCGATGGTTGCGGCGCACTGGCATGTATTACCAACGGCCTGCGCATACGGGGTTGTGTAATGCCCGATAACAGCAGCATACCCAAATTTTTTACCAGCCTGCAGGATATGTTTACCGCGCTTGATTGCATACACAACATTGGCATGGGTATGGAGGCAGACCCTCACCGGTCGGGGTATTTGCGCCTGCGCATTGAGCCCTTTGAATGGTTTTTTCAGGACACGGTAATCCTTACCTGTCAAAACATAATGAGTTACAGCCGCGAAACCGTTACCTCATTACTTGCTTCAACTTTCAAATGCGGCTACCAGCAATTCGAAACATGGAACAACAACGGTTTGTATGATATTTTCGGTAGCCGCCACTATCGCACTCCGCTTAACCACCTGGTTAACGAGGTTGATAAAACCTGCAAATGGATGGCCAGCGATTACGCTATTGAGTTTACCCGCCGCCAGTTTGGTGTAACCACCAGCGATAGCCGGTATGACGACAGCACGTTTATTTTGAGTTTGATTAATAAATACCAGGGCCCGGTTGAGTTTGCTCAGTGTTCATTCCTGGTTTATAACGATGGATTGGTGTTTGTAAATGGCGAGTCGCTTACCATTTCGGGTACCGGTGGGGTAAATGATATGACAATTACAATTACTTCCATTGTTGTATCGCCGTACAATGCTGAGCTGATTTATGTTTTTTATAGCGGCACTTTCACCAATCAATTTGCGCCGGGTGCAGGTTTTAAAAACAGCGTTACACCCAACCCGGTTATCTATCCCGCATATTTTATTGGCACAAACGGTGCTATACTTTTAGACGAATTCGATCTTTTTGAAGCCGCGCCCAACGATGTAATAATTATTACCAGCATTTATGGCGGCACATTTACCATCGCTCAAATATTTGGACCGGTTAATGCCTTGCCGCCCGGTTATCCCTTACCGATGTTCTATTTTCCATCGGTTATTTTCCCCACCACGGCGGTCAGTTATTATGGGCCTGTAATGTATGACCCGGCAGCGCTTATTAACGACACTACCAATAAATACTACGCCGTTGAACAGGGCATGGCAAACGGCACCCACATCCTTTCGCCCGAAACGGTGATGAACTACCGCATAAGCCCGGCCCACTGCGCCATGCGCCATTACCGCAACGTAATTACCGACCGGCAATACCTAACCGAAAGCCTGATTTTTACCGGTGGCGAAGGCAACTTTTACGCCCTCGGCAAAATAGCAGATGGCTGCAGCCCCGAGAATGACAACATCAGCGAAGGAGGCAATTTAAGCCTTGACAACTTCACAACACCCGATGATGGCAAACCACTTTTCTATCCCGAAATTGTAAAGTTTGAATATCCTTTAAGCTGGACAGATTTTTTAGCCATACAGGCAAATCCTTACGGTATTATTCAATACGAGCATACTAACGAGGGCCTGCAAAGCGGTTGGCTGGCTGATTTGCAGTATCACCCATACACCGGTATGGCTGAGTTTACACTTTATCCTAAAATTTAGAAAATGACAATTACAATCAGTAGCCCCCAATTTAGTTTTGTGAGTTTTAATGCAGATACCAACGCCTGCCTTACCGGTGATATTTGCCTACCGGTAAACGCACTGAGCGATTTGCAGTTTATGCTTTACGCACAGGTTACCGGTACCGATAAAGCCGATTTTACCGGGCTTGATTTGGGTGTGGCCATCAGCGATTTGGTGCTTAGTAATTACGAGCGCGAGTTTGCGCCGACCTGGGTAACGGTGGCAACCTTCCCGCTTTCGCCAACAACGCCCGATGTTTATTTGGGGTATTTTAGTTACAACAGCCACACCGCTATTTTTGATGCGTTGGATAACGGAGATTGCTTTACGCTATCGCTTTATAATTACGAAAAACCTTTTCCCCAATGGGCATGCACTGGTTAGCATTGCTACATCAACCACCTGCTTTTATAAAGAGCCTGAAACCTGCTTCAATACGCTGATTCAATATAACAACCAGGAAAATGCATTTGGCTTTTCGTACACCGGTGCGCCCGGTGGGTATTTCAACTCGGTTAGGTTAAACCTGTATTTGCATTCACCGGTTAATGATGAGCAGCAACAGGTATATGAAAAAAGCGATGGCAGCACTCAAAAAATAATGCACCGCATTTGGAAAGACTACGATTTCAAAACCGATTATTACCCCGATGAGATACACGAAAAGCTAAACGTTGCCACAGCGCATGATACCGTGTTACTTACTTCATCATTAGCCGGTTTAAGTGCAACTGCTTTTGTGCGGAAGGAGAAAATTGATATTACCTGGTATCAGGAAAATGTTCCGCGTAACCCCTTGGGGCAGGCTAAGGGAAAGTTAAGGTTGGCAATTCCGCGTTCAACAATAAATAATAATTGTGCATGAGAAAGAAGCAAGAACGTGGCATATTAATTATTGCGTTGGGCGCGCCTGAGTATGGCCGGATGGCGGCAAATCTTGCAAGCTCAATAAGGTTTGCTGATAAGGATATGAAGATTCATTTGGTGTGGAGCGGGCAAAGCGTTTCGCATTTAACTGATGCGCATAAGGCGCTGTTTACGTCGATGGCGGAATGCCCGGCGGAGTATTATACAAAAAACGGGAAGACGGTTTACCTAAAAGCCAAAACCTGCATTTACGAGCTTTCGCCATTTGAAGAGACCCTGTTTTTAGATGCTGATATGATTTGGTTCAGCAACCGGCAATTTAAAAATGCAACAACGGTTTTTAATGAGCTGAAGGATGTAGAGCTGACGTTTCAGAACAGGGGGCATTTTGATTTGAAGAAAGATGTACTGAATGAAAATTACAGCAACTGGTGCAATATTAAAGAGGTGAAAGCGAAATACTTTACCGGTGCAGTAGGAGGGGAGAAGGGGCGGTTTTACCACCTGCACAGCGAGTTTATATTTTTCAAGCGAAGCGATAGCAACAAAGCATTTTTTAAACTGTGCCGCGAAATATTTGATAAGCCCCAGGTAAAACCCGCCGATTTTGATGGTGATATACCCGATGAACTTGCATTTGATATTGCCGTGGCCATAACCGGTAAAAACCCGCATAAAGAAAACTACCTGCCCATACATTGGTTTGCTATGGATGGCAAAGCAAGCCTGCACGATTTGCACGATAAATATTACGGCCTCAGCATGGGTGGCAATAACCTTCCGCCGAGGGTGATGGAGAAGTATAAGATGCTGGCCAAGGTGTATGCGCGCAGTTTGGGTTTGCCGTTTTCGTTTTCAATAAGTCCTAAAAAAAGATGGAGCCCAACGCGGAGGGCGGCGTAGTGTGTTCACATGCGCATGTTAATTGCAGTGGAGATTAAACAAATGTTAGCGATATGAATTTGGATTTTAAGTTGTTGGTTATTACGTTTTCTACTACGCGCGATGATGCGAGGCTGGTGCCGCTTGAAAACTCGTTGAAAAAGTATGGGTATGATTACCAGGTGTTAACCGGTGGGGCTTATTCGTGGGGCGGTAATAACTATGTGCATATAGCAGAGTGGCTGAAGGAGAACCGGTCGGATTATACGCATATACTTTATACCGATGCATGGGACACGCTGGCGATGGCAGGGCAGGAGCATATCAGGGATATTTACTTAAATATTTACGAGCCGCTTACTGCCAACGGCGATTACTGGTTGTTTAGTGCTGAGAAGAATTGTTTTCCGCGGGGAGATTGGGGCGCGAAATATCCATACAAAGGGCCGTGGACGTATTTGTGTGCCGGCGGCTATTTGGCACCGGTTGATTTATATATTGATACCGTAGAGAAACGCAAACGGAAACCCGGTGTAAACGACCAGGAATGGGCCACCGAAATTTTTTTATTCGATAACTCCGGTAAGGTTTTGATTGATAATGACTGCAAGATTTTTCAGACGTTGTATATGGCTGCGCCGGATGACCTGGCTTTGTTGCCATCGAAGAAGCTATACAATTGCGTAACCCGGACCTTCCCGATTTTTGTTCATGGCAATGCAAAGTCGCCGATGGAATGGATTATGCGGCCCGAGGCCAATTATTTTGCTCAATAAATACGGAATACAGTTTACCACTCCCGATAGTTATCGGGAGGCACTAAGAACACAAAGAACCACTAAGCAAATGCATTTTTAAACCTCTGTATTACTTAGTGCAACTTAGTGAACTAAGTGCCTTAGTGGTAAATTTTTCAAATTATAAAATTCACGCTTATGCAAATTGAAGTAACCCCTGCTTTTTTAAAACAATACTTTACACGAAACAAACGCCGCGCCTGTTACCAGGATGCGAAAACATTGTATGACGAACTGCGCATACACGCCAATGGCGAGACGCCCGGTGAGTTATTAATGAAACGCCGCCCATCGGAAACGGAAGATATTTTTACTTATCGTAAAGAAATTTACGAGCCTATTACTATGGAGCCTATGAGTAGTATTATTCGCTCGCTGGGTAAAATACGGCGCAGTGCCGATTATATGGTGCGGTATGATGGCACTACCAAAACGCCGGCGGTTGCCGATGGCGAAACGCTGGAGCAGTATTGCGAGAAGAATTTTCCGTATCATAAATCGGTAACTAACTGGGCGTTTTCTATACTGCTTAAAAACCAGTTGATTGATGCCAATGCGGTTATTGTAATTGCGCCGTTAGAGAGCGAAGTTGAAGCCAACGAATACTACCAACCCTACCCGGTTGTTTACAATAGCGACCAGGTGTACGAGTTTATACCCAACCAACTCGCTATTTTGCTAAGCACCGAAAAGACGGAGAAAAACGGCAACATATTTATTGTTGTAACCGGTGAAGAAATACAGCGTTGGGAACAGGTGGGCACCGGTACCGATTACCAGCTTACCGATACTTTTGTGCATGGCTTGGATGAAATGCCCTGTGTGCGCATTGGCGGCCAGTTTAAAAAGGCGTTTAGCAAAGATTTATTATTTACCAGCCATTTGGAGCCTATTGTACCGCGCCTAAATGAAGCCGCGCGCGAGTATAGCGACATGCAGGCCGAAGTGGTGCAACACATTTTTAGCGAGAAGTGGGAATACGCCACCCAAAAATGCGAGGAGTGTATGGACCCTATGACCGGCGTAAGCACCGGTAAAATTAAAACCGGTAACGGCAAACGCCTTGTTACCTGCACTAAATGCAACGGCACCGGTACCATGGGCACCGGCCCATATAAAAAAATGGTGCTGCGCCAGGGTAAAACAAACCTGGGCGAAATGCCCATACCCACCCCACCGGCCGGTTACATACAAAAGCAAATTGACATTGTAAAGCTGCAAGACGACCGGATTGACAAACACATTTATAAGGCGCTAAGTGCTATTAATATGCAGTTTCTGGCGCAAACGCCGCTTAACCAAAGTGGCAAGGCTAAAGAGGTTGACAGCGATGAACTGAACAACTTTATTTACGGCATTGCCGAGCAGTTGATTAAAACCATGGACGAAGTGTATTGTTTTATTAACGAATACCGTTACAGCAAAGTAGTTGCCAGCCCCACCGTGCGCGCCAAACAACTGCCCACGATACCGGTGCCCGAAAAATACGATATACTGAGCAGCAGTTATTTGGTTGATGAAATTAGCAAGGTAAAGCAAAGCAGCCTTAGCGATATACTGTTGCAGGAATACGAAATGAAATTTGCCAACAGCAAATTTAACGGCAACCGCAACTTGCAGGATATGATGAAAACCATTTACGCCCTCGACCCCTTTGCCGGTGCGGATGATGCCGAAAAACTACAACGCAAACAAGGCGGCGGCATTACCGAGCTTGATTATGTTATATCCTGCAACATCACCCGCTTTGTAAAACAGGCTTTTGAGGAGGATGGGAATTTTTGTGGGTTAAGTTGGGCGCAGCAACGCGCAAAAATGGAGACGTTTGCGCAAAAAGTAATTGCGGACATTAAACCTAAAGCAGCGTAGTGGCAAAGTATAAAATAAATGATGGGGTTGCCCATGCTACGCAAGGGCCCGCGCTATCCGCTGCAACCGCAAAGCCGGTTTTCGCTGCTATCGCTAACCCGGAGCGCCAAGCTGAAAGCTCTTTGTTCGTTAGGTCGAAGTTAAACTGCGCTTAACTTCGATCAGGGGTAAGGTTAACGCTCCTTCCTTTTTTAGGACGAATGAATACAATTTATGACTAAAGTTATAACTTGTTGAATTCATATAGTTGTTTATATTTGAGCAGGGTCAGAATAAATCACCAACATGGGAAAATTTTACTATCATAGTAGACCTTGGAAACCTAATTCGAAATTCAGCACTAAATTCGAAAAATCACTTTTGGAGTTCGCTGCCGGATTTTTGGAAAGTAAAGAATTTAATCATTCGGCAACGAAAGGTACAGAAAGAGAAAAAACTTTAATACGGTTTTTATCCCAGAATTTGCCAGACAATTTTGAAGTGGCTTCGGGAGAAGTCGTTGACTGCTATGGGAATGTAAGTACTCAGTTGGATGCAATGATATTTGACAAGAACAAGACGGTGAAGCTATATGATGGCAACTCTGTAATTATACCTGCAGAGGGTCTTTTAGCAAGCTTTGAAATAAAATCAAAATTGACCCGGAATGAAATAAGCACAAGCCTCAAAGCCGCAAGAACACTCAAAAAATTACAGCCCTATAAACGAACGCCTAAAAGCGCAAAAAGAGAAGGGGACAAGGAAATTAGCAAGTTTTATTGCCGGTATTTTCATTGTCTTTTTGCATATACTACAGATCTAAAAAAGGAAAATTGGGCACAAGAGGAATTCAAAAGGGTAAAAGAAGAAGCACGCGCTCTTACCTATGGCAGGCATTCATGGATTGACAGAATATATGTCAATAACTTTGGGATTATAAATACGGAACAAGAAGTAGGTGTAAATGATGAAAACCCATCTGTGACAACATTGATGTACTTATACATGCATTTACTAAATTTTCTTTTCCGGGAAAATGAAAGAAGAAAGCCTGTGCCTTACGAATTATATTCCGGTCGTCTTTCGTCTGGCTGGACTAAGTTGTGATCGCCTCGCTAACATGGGTTATACCTCAAGCAACCAACCAGTTTGCAAAGGTACGCCATTTCTATGCAGTCGCTCGGTCGCCTCTTACCATGTAAAAAGAGTGAAAATACCATGACGGGAAAGATGTATATTTCTCATAAAATCCGATTTGTTTTTTATATTTTCACCATAAAGACTGAAAAAATGGGCATCAAATATATAACGCCATTCAATAGTGCTATTCCGTCCGAAATTAAATTGTTAGTAGATAACTTTTTTAATGAATTTGCGCCACTGGAAAGCATTAATGGCAACGCTTTATTATTGTTTGATGAAAAAAGTAAAGCGTATTATTCACCTTGCCACATAATGGCCAAAGACTTTTGCGATCTTGTTGACTACAACGCTACTATCGATGGTAGCGACGAGGACGAATTGTATAAATTGAATAGGGATATTACAGAAAATGAAGTAGCATTTCTAACAATGAAGGCTGATGCAAAGGCAGGCAGAACATTCGAGGATGTTGTTGTTGAATATGATAAAACATATTCGCCGGAAGTCCCACTCAAAATATATGGGGGTCAACATCGTATCAAGGCGATAAGCTTTGCCAAAGCGTTAAAACCAAATATTTATCACGGATTCAGGATTTACTATGGATTGTCAAAGGAACAAAAGGTAGAAATAGCGACAATAAATAATACCTCGATAACCGTTTCCAATGATTTATTAGATAGAATGAAGGAGCAATTATTGGGCTCAGAGCTTCGAGATTTTTTCCACTTAATTGATTTTCTACCTGCAGGAGCCGATTTTTCCGATAAAAAAGATAGTGTGCTTCCCACGGTACGTGTTGCGAGAACCTTTACCGTGAATTATTGGAAAGGGCGCTCTTCTTCGACCAAAGATTTTATAATACCCTTCGTTTGCAAGTCTTCCGGGGGGTCAGATGAGGAATACTTGAAATTGCGGGAAGATATAAATTGGCAAGATGAGGGTTTTGTCGAGGCAGGAAAGCAGTTCGCATTGCTGCATAAGACTCAACGAATGAAAGTGACTACTCGAAAAATTGATAATCACAACCAGTTTGCAAGCAAAGCCCTCTCGTTGACTGTAGTAGCAAGTTGGAGTTATGCGGCTGGGCTATTTGATAACAATAAGAATCTACTTAAAAACCTATATTCTCTGGTTGATGGGCTTGGACCAAGCGACGACCCCTTAAATGCTAAAGCATTATCTGAAGCGAAATTAAAGGGGATTGATAATGATACTTATAGAGGATTGGGTGCAAGAATAAATAGTGAAGAACTGGGCAGAATGCTGGAAGTTTTTATCGTTTTAGTTGAAAAGGGGAAAAAAATAACTAAAGATTTGGCTAACGCCGCTATCATGTCCTTTCAGGCAAAAAAGGCAACTCAAGATGCAAACAAATCTTTGGCTAAAATTTAATGATTTATGTTTGAAGATTATATTCAAGATGCATATTCTTTCTACGAATTAGGGATTGCCTCCACGGAAGAAAAAGATGAGAGAAAAGCTAAAATGTATTTCCGCGCTTCGGTATTTTGTGCGGCAAGCTCTTTAGAGGCTTTTGTGAATTTTATTGGTAATACTTTTAAACAAGGTAATCGGCTAGACAAAATTGAAATAGCTTTTTTAAATGATTTATCATTGGAAATAGCCCCCAATAAGGCTAGTATTGAAGAAAGACAAAAATACAATTCAATAGAAAGTAAAATAAAGTTCATACTAAAAAAATTTAACGTCCCACTAGAGATTTCTACGGCCAGTCAATGGCGCGATTTTCTTGATTTTAAGGAATTTCGAAACGGCCTAATTCATAATAGAGAAATTTCTGACGAAAACGAAATATTAGAATATAAAAACAGCATTAGCAAAGGCCTAAATGCGAATATTGATATTATGAACGCAATATCGAAGAAGCTTTTTAATAACTCTTTGAGGCAAGGATTGCTAGATCTGAAAATTTAAAATGCTGTTCATAGTGAAGCGTAGCCTACGCCTTTATCAAGCGTCTCCAACTAGCCCTCGTATGCAACGAGAATTCCATTGTACAGGCATTTGTAATGCCAGTATTTGAATTGTAAAAATACGGACGTATTGCAAATGCTTAAACCGGTTACATCCTCGTTGCAAACAAGGATGAGAGCAGAAAGGGGGAGTGCTTTAACCAGTTTGCCCTTCATTGCATGTCAAGATGTTTCGCTGCGCTCAACATGACAAATGGTGCGTTGGGACGACAACATTACATGTTTGTCATCCCGAGGTCATCCGTGGGATCTTAGCCGGGGTTGGTGGTGTACCCGTTACTGCATGGTTAATCCCGATAGCTATCGGGATCACTAGTTCGTTCGAGATGACAAAGAGGGGGGCAACTAAAGGCAAAGTTTAAGATTGCCAGGAACAATGGCTTTATTTTAGATACAGCCGCCCATCGGTAAAAGTTTTCGACACCCCTTGCAGGATTCAAAAATATTTCGTAATATAGTATGGAATAACAAAATTACGTTTTAAGTGATTTTGTTGATGTTGTTTGAAATGGTGGAAGCGAGTTGGGAATTGGGGGAAGGTAAACAGCCTAACCACCTCCAGGGCAGCTCCTCCTAAATTAGGAGTAGAGTTTGTATGCAAAACAGCATAACAACCTGCCGACACTTGGTTTGGGGGGCTCCTTAAAAAACTCCCCAAAACTCCCCAAAAGTCCCCAAATGAAATGTTCGTCCTTCGCATTCCGGGATTGCTTCACTCGGAAACCTCGTTCGCAATGACGCGAACTTGCAGGGTGGAGTGTGTAAAGTTGAAGTTGACTTTCCGGTGACTTTCCGGGATTTTCACTTTTGGTAATTTGATTGTATTGCGGCTTGTATGGTTTTGTGTATGTTATATTGCAATTAATTTGTAATTTATATTGATTGTCAATTACTTAGGTATTTTTGAAAGCTATATATTTTGTGCACTGAGATGCGCTTAAAGGGGGGCTAAATGGGACTATTAGGGCTATTGGGATTATTGGGACTATTGGGATTATTGCCCGTTGGGTTAGCGATAGGAGCGTAAACCCCGCAGCGATGCTTTGGGAGCGAGGAGTTGCAGCGGATAGCGCGAGCCCATTCCGCCGCGGCGGATGGGCAACCCCTTAGTATAGTGTGTTCAGGTGTTTATGTGTTCACGTGTTCATGTAATGCAATACAGCGATGACGGTGGTAAAGCGTGAGCACCTGAACAGCTGAGCACGTGAGCACATTTTTACTTACCTTAGCCGAAACATAGCAAATAACATATTATGAAAAATATACTTCAGCGTTTATCTCTTGTGGCGATAGTAATTTTGAGTGTCACTTTTACGGCTTGTAAAAAGGAGCCTAAAAGCAATGCTAACGATAGCACTAACACTAAGGATGCGAATGGCATTGCCAATGCTTTTGATGCTACCAGCGATGATGCAGCAGCTATGGCGGGCCAGGTGGCAACCATGGCCGGTAAAACAGCCAGCGGCAGCTATTATATGTTGTGCGGGCAAACGGTGGTTGATACCGGTAACGGCCGCACTATTACCATTACTTACGATGGCACTACTATTTGCAACGGTGTGCAGCGCACCGGTACCGTGGTTATAACACTGGCCAACGGCAGCGCCCTTTGGGACCAGCCGGGCGCCATAGCCAACGTGGCAGTTAACAGCGTAAAGGTAACTGACGTTACCAGCAGCAACAGTTTTACACTGAACGGCAATTACACCGTTACCAACGAAACGGGCGGGCTTGCCTGGGAGTTGTGGTGGACCGCACCGGTAGGCACGGTTGTTAAGCACCGCGAAACGAGCACTAACATGAGCGTTGTATTTAGCGACGGCACTACCGGTAGCTGGAGCGTTGATCGTACGCGGACCTGGAGTAAAACTTCGGTGGGTGGTAATAATGTTATTACGTATTCGGTTTCGAGCGAGAACAGTGGGAATAAGGATACCTGGGGCACTAACCGTTATGGCGAGGCATTTAGTACTAATATAGCCACGCCTATTTCGGCTAATAACTATAGCGTGAATTGCGAGTGGAGGCCTTTTCAGGGTAAGTATGTTTATACTGTGCCAAGCCGCAATGCTTCGGCCAGTTTGTTGTTTGGCACTGATGCCAGCGGGCACTCGGTGGGCAATGCTACTACCTGTGCACCAGGTTATTTTTTAAGCTATACCCTAAGCACTTATAACTACACGCTTAGCCTTTATTTGCCTTATTGGTAGTGGTGGGTGTGTTAACGTGTTAATGTGTTAATGTGCGAACGGAAATGCAAAATTGACGTTAGCACCATAAGGCCGTTTAACATTAACACCTTAACACTTTCGCACCTTAACACACCAAAGTTAATTGCTCTTTGCCGGATAAAGCTGTTCGCCTTGAGTGAAATTGCCCGTGGGCATGGTGGGTGTAACTGCAGCATTGCCGTTGTTGAAGAATTGGTGGCCGTTGGCTTTTGCAGCTTTGCGGTTTGCGTAATGAATTTTTAGGGCAATAACTATAAAATCGAAGGCGAGAATGGAGCTGAGGGTGAGTATGTATTGCATGTGTTAGGGGGATTTGGGTATACGATGTTATGCCAATTAATTCGAAAGCGCAATATTTATATCCAATTAATTTTAAATAGTTGCTTTACTTGACATTAATATTTTTTTAAGGTGTTTCAAACGCCAATTTTTTTGTCGTAGAAAATATCGGCCTGTTGCGGCAAGTGTGGAAATGCAAAATCCCCGTTGGCACGGCCAACAGGGATTTTAGCTTAATTGCTATGGGTGTGAATGGTGGGTTTTGGAGATTTAGCGCAGCACGTCCGGTTAACGGTTAGTATAGCTGCACTACAACGCAGGGGCCCGCTTTAGCGCGCTGAAGCAGGCTGGCACTGTGGGCTACATGCTTTACGCCGGGTAAACAAAAGGCAGCTAATAAAGCAGCCAAAAACAAAATGGCAATAACTCTTTTCATTATGGTGGTGGGGTAACAAATATATTTTAATAGTTCAAAATTGGTTTCTACCGTTAAATCATCTGCCGTAATACATGTTGCACCTGCCTGCATATACTATTTATTGTTATGCAAATATGCCTGATGCGAAATAAGTGAGGCTATGATTGAAATCACATGACGATAATCATATGTATTTAATGTAACTCGTGATGAAAAGATATTACTATGTGCTATGCTAAATGCTTTGGTTGCGGATTATTCGCTAATGCGCTTTATTTGCAATTAATGCCTGAAACCATGGCCTATATTAGGGTTTAGCGTGTATAAAATTCCCCAAAACAACTTTTTTACAATAATTTTTTGAGGGCCCGCGTTGTATTTTCATGAAAGTTACCCTGCAGGGACTTTTTAGTGAATAGAAAAGTGATAGTTGTTTTTTTATTAACCATGTAAATCATAGCCATGAAAAAGATACAAATGTTCATCATGCTATTGGCGGTTGTGCCAATGTTGATGGTAGGTTGCAAAAAAGAAGGTAAGGGTGGTTCAACTTCGAACGTTAAGTTTAACCTTACAGATGCCCCGGCAAATTTCGACTCGTTAAATATAGATGTGCAAAGCATACAAATACATAGCGCCACCGCAGGATGGGTTACCCTTAATTCATCATTGGGCGTTATCAATATTTTAAGTTACGTAAACGGCAGCTCGGTTTTGGCAGCACAGGGCGATATTGCAGCCGGCTCGATAGACCAGATACGTTTAGTGCTTGGCAGCAATAACAGCGTTGTAGCCAACGGTGCTGTGCATAGCTTATCGGCAGCCAGCTCGGCTGCTTTGCAAAGCGGGTTAACCATTAATGTTAGCGGCATGTTGCAGGCCGGCAGCAACTACGTATTTACTATTGATTTTGACGCTGCCCAGTCGGTTACTACTACCGGTGGCAGTAGTTTTCAGTTTACGCCGGTTATAAGGTTGGTGGTAAATCAAACCACAACAATGCCTTCGCTTAATTCGCTTACTTTGGGCGGCTCAACCGGTAGCGGCATAAACATAGGTGGCGGAAACAGCATTAACATAGGCGCCGGTGGTACCGATAGTATAGGCGGCTCGGCCGGTGGTTCGGTAGTAATAAGCGGCACCGGTACCGGTAACATTATGGGCTCGCTTAATACCTTAAGCCTGGCTTCGGTTTGCCTTACCGGTCAAAATGGTTCAACATTCTGCACCATGACCAACATAACCGGGCAGTTTACCATGCAAGCCGTAGCAGCCGGCACTTATACGGTAACCATTACATCGGTAGCATCTATTTTAGGTAGCTCTACAACGCACACTATTTCGGGTGTTAATATTGTTGCGGGGCAAACAACCAGTTTAGGAGTAGTGGCTATGTAATATAAAACCCAAATCAAGAGTGGATTTGAGTGCGCAGTCGGGCCTAAAAAGCCCGGCTGTTTTTTTTGTGGATAAGCTTCAACAGCCGGTTCAGTCCCCTTTATGCTTTCCCCAAATTTGGTAAGGGAGGCAGTACGCACCAGTTGCCGGCCTCATCCCTCTACCTTCGGCATCTCTCTTCTCCATGGGGAAACTAAGTTGCACATAGTAACCCATGGAGAGGGAGAACCTGCGTTTATGATCATATCATAACTCATCTAAACTTAATATCGGTACATATGCAAAATGCTTCTTCCTCGCTAGCGATTGCTACGCGAAGCATTGTCGTGGTGAGCGCTGCCGAACCATAGCTTTAGATGGAGAGGAAGATGCCGAAGGCAGATGGAGAGGCGGGCTGTTGACCAACTAATAGATGCCAGGCAAACCTTAATTTTTTCGCCAAAGATTTGGGTAACAATAGCCTTCCCTAAAGGGGCGAAGCCACACCCAATACAACCTCTCTTCCTTCGTAAAATGCCCTCATTATTTCGTCTTAACTGATCCCGCACATCCAATAACCGCTGCGCCTGTGTTTCCCCTAACAAAAAACAACAGCCGGTCCCTAAAATGAACCGGCTGTTGTTGCCCTCAATACTTCAACAATACCCTGCCTTAAAACGAGAACCCAATATTTGCAAAGGTTGCACCCCAGCCAAACTCGCCAAATATGCCTATCCGGCTGTTTATCCAATACCTAATGCCTATTTGAGGGCCTACCTCAATAAACCCGAATGCACCCGAACCCGGGCCCAGGTATATTGCCGGGCCGGCGCCCAAATTTAAACCGGCATACAAATCTAAAACGCGCGCAATAGGTAGGTTAGCCGCCTCCAGGATATGGATATTTACCTTAACGCCAAGCGGTATGCCTAAGGCAGGATAAGGGCCCGGAAACGGGCGGGGGAAATAAGCATAATAGCGCCCCAGAAAAAAGTCGAGGCCGGTTTCGAAACCAACGCCTACAAAGCGCTGTACTCTATATTCACCCGATACATTAATCGACAAACCGGGACCGGTTACCCCGGCAAACCCCGGCCCTATGGCTATAACCGACGTTCCCCCAATGCCTACAGAATATATGCCCATCCTGCCCTGGTTCCACCCCTGGCCGTAATAATGATTTCTATCGCCGGTGTAACGCCCGTTTCCCACGCGCACTGTGTCCTGGGCATTAGTTTGTGCTACCAGTAAAACCAGCGCAAACAACGCAGCAATGTTATATTTCATGTTTTTCATAATTCAGGTTTTAGTTGTATCAATCAAAGAAAAATCTGTGCCACATTAACGCGTAAAAAAGGCAGGCTATCAATTCAATAACCTGCCTTTGCCTTGTTTCGGTTAAAAGGTGTTTTTACCTGTCGTGGTGGCCGTCATCATGGTCTCGCCTGAAAAACTGGCCTAACACACCGTGCATACGCCAATGCCCGTCTGCATCCTGGCCAACCGATTGGCCCGCGTTCAAATCAAGCACAAGGGTAAAATTGGCACCGGGCAAAATAGTATCGCTTACATGTATAACTACATCATCGCTATCGCCCGAAAGCGTTGATATAACAAAGGTTTCGCCCCCAATGGTTATACTATCGCGCATACCCAGCAACAAATCGGCCTCGGTAATAGTACCGGCCTGCAGGTTAACCAAACCCAGCAACACACTGGTATCCTGCAATTGCAAAATATCAAGTATGGTATCGTTTACCGGTATGGTAATTATGCCACCGGTGCTGGTATGTAGCCTTACGCCCCTAATTTCCATCATACATCGGTCCCAATGGCCCGGTGCATCTTTAAGCCGTACGGCAAGCGCCGAGTTGCCTGCAGCGGTATCTTTTTTACATGAATACAGCAACACCACCGATAAACATGCAAAAACACCCAACATCACAATTAACTTTTTCATGGTTGTCATTTTTAGCGGTTAACAAATAAATAATCAGTGTAGCTATGTTCATCGTATTTATAACGCCCGTGTTTTTGCCTTTATTTCATAGGTAGTATAAAAAGCGCGCCAAAGTATTTTTTATATAAAAGCCTAGGTATTGGGGCGAGTTTTTGTGGTGGTTTTTGCCCAGAATATATAGGCATGGGGTGGGTTGTCAATGCTGCCGATAGCTATCGGCACTCAGTCCGGGCTTTACGCTTCTATCGCTAACCCCTCAGCAGCAAACCACCCCAAACGGTCTTGTGCACAAACCAAAGGATTGAAAAGACAGATAAAACAAACACCGGCATTGCATTTAATCTGGCTGTTAATCCTAAAATCTGTATTCAATCCAGATTCAGACAATTCGCTGCTTGTATTCATTATCAAATTTCCAAATTTCCGAATCATCACATTTCCAAATTATCACATTATCAAATTTGCCTCCTCCCAATCAACCCCAAAAGTTGCAAGGCCATCCTGGTAGCCCTCATATCGCCATCCAGCGCATGCTCAACCATTTTAGCAATCATCTTACCCGTATAAGATTTAAGGTGTGTCATAACCTTAACATCATCAGCCTCCAAAATTTCCAGGTGCTTATTAACTGTCACCCGGCTCAAACCGGTTTCTGCCGCCAATTCCAAACTCGTCGGAAACCGCTCATTAAACCTCATCAACCGCTCCCTGGCGTCAATAATTGTTATATGGTTACTCTCCCATTTTCTATACCTCTTAACCGCCCCCGGCCCTAAACCATCTGCTGTTTTAACTTGCTTTTTCATAACTATTAATTTTTTTTGTTCAGTAAGTTTTAGGTAACTTTTGGTAACCATTGGTAACTATTGGTAACCCTTTTTTGCACCACTTACCGGGCTAAGTCTTCAAAAACTCCGGTTTTTTTTATTTGTAACTTTTTCAACCAATCACTACTGTTCTGCTACCTGGCTCCCAACTCCCAACCACTACCCACCATTTCAAACAACATCAACCAAATAACCTAAAACGTAATTTTGTTATTTCATACTATATTACTAAATATTTCTGAACCAAACAAGGGGTGTCAATAACTTTTTCAACCTGTCTTTTTAATCCACAGAAATGCAACACCCTACCATAACCATTCAAGTCAAAACTGCGCATCAATATTCTTCGCTGCGCTCAGGGTGAAAAATGCGAGGTGGTCGACACAACCCCACGTTTGTCATCTCGAACGAACTAGTGAGAGATCTTAAACTGCCGGTATCGGCCCGATACCGAAAAGCAAACTCTGCCCCCACCACAATTGTCACACCTGCGTAAAAATTTGCCCCGTTTGCGAAAACATGATACAGCCTCAATAAAATATAGTTTATATTCATTTATGTTAACACCTCGTAAACTATGCGCTACATCATTCATCGGCTTGTTTTAATATACTGTGTAGCGATATTGCTACCTGGGCTTGCAGGGGCGCAGGGCGGCAACTGGGTGTGGGTTAGTGGGTCAAATACCTCTAACCAGGGCCCAGTTTATGGTGCGCAGGGCGTGGCCGCACCCGGCAACACACCCCCGGGTGTTTATGAGGCAGCTACCTGGGCCGATAAGCAAGGTAACTTTTGGGTTTACGGGGGGGTATTGAGCAGCGGCGAGCCGGATGACTTATGGAAATATGACCCCGTGGCGCATATGTGGACCTGGGTGAAAGGTTCGGGAACTGGTAGCGGAACCGGAACATTTGGAACAAAGGGAGTGCCTTCGCCGGGCAACAATCCGCCGGGCCTGGGTTGGGGCGTGTCAACCTGGACTGATGAGGCTGGCGATTTATGGCTTTGGGGAGGGGCTTCATCGGCAATGGGTAGTTATGCGGATTTGTGGCGTTACAACATTGCCAGTAACCAGTGGACCTGGATGAACGGAACCGGGCTACCCGGGTCGGGTACGGTATACGGAACGCAAGGCGTAGCTAACCCCGCAAATATACCCGGCGCAAAATCAGAATGCACTTCTACCTGGGTTGACGGCGCTGGTAATTTATGGATGTTCGGTGGATACGATGCCAGTTCATATAACGATATGTGGCAGTTCAATATTCAATCGGGCATGTGGATCTGGGAGAAAGGCAGCGCCATACCCAACGATGGCGGCAATTACGGAACAAGGGGCGTAACAAATGCCACTAACCTGCCACCGGCGCGGGGTTCGTACACCAATTGGAAAGATGCAGCAGGTAATTTTTATATATTTGGTGGAACCAGCAACTTTAACAGCGCATTAAGCGATGTTTGGAAATACGACCCGGTAGCCAATTTATGGACCTGGATTGCAGGCGAAAACACTACCAATAGCCAGGGTACCCCAGCCGGTTACTGCGTTAGTAGCGGCTACACGGGCCCATCTGCGCGTTTCGAAAACCGAACCCCTCAAATGGCCAACTGCCATGGTAGTACCTTCTATTCGTTCGGTGGTGTTAGCGGTACAGAAAGCAGCACGAACGATTTATGGGTTTTCGATGCTGTTAATTACAACTGGACCCTCGTTAAAGGCATTAATACTATTCAGTCTCCCGGAAGTTACGGCACACAGGGGGTAGTAAGTTCCACAAATCTGCCACCCGCCAGATGTGGCCAATCAATGTGCGTGGACAATGCAGGTAACCTGTGGATGTTTGGCGGCTCTGATTTTGCAAATTATTATTCCGATGTATGGCAATTCCTCCCCAACCCCAATTGCATAAGCGTCACCACCCTTGGCGGTGGATTATCTGCGCTGGCCGGTAATAATCCAATTTGCATTGGCGATTCAACCATACTCACCATCACCGGTGATAGTCTGCAAATATCGCCAGCAAACGGTACTCATTTTACAGACTCCGGCCACGTAAGCGTAAACCCGGATACTACAACCACGTATATTATAACCGGGCACTCGCGCTGCCGGTATAACGATACAACGCGCATTACCGTTAGCGTTATTAAGCCCGGTGCGCTGGTTTACCAACTTAGCGACACCAATGTTTGCGGAACAAACCCTGTTACGCTTCATCTAACCGGGCAGGCCAATAGCCAAATCACTCCTTTTACCGGCATAACGGTGCTCGATAGTCTTACTTATTTGCTCGCACCGGCCACCACAACTACTTACCGCGTAACCGGTACCTCCACCTTATGCGGCGGCCCCGATACTGGTATATTTACAATTCATGTTACACCTGTAGACCCAGTAACCATTACTGGCTCCGAAACAGCTTGCGGCCGCGATAGTATTGTTATAACAATAACCGGGCTTACCAACCTGCAGTGTCATCGAACCAGTCCCTACTACTTTAATTACCTGATTGACAGCAATCGCATTGTTTGTTACCCTTATAATAGTAACACAACTTTTCCGGCCATTATATCAGGCTACAATTCATGTGGGGAACTAATATTCGATACGCTGGTCTTATCAACCATTACCGCCGGGGCGCTATTTTACTCTGCAAGCAAAACTGTTATTTGCCTTGGCGACTCAAGCTTTCTAACCGTTAATGCGCCCGGCGTAATCTCGGTAAACCCTTCGGCTTCGGTTAACTGGGTGGGTAATAACATAGCATGGCTAAAACCCGATTCAACAACAACCTATACTATTTCCAGTTCTGCTACCTGCGTAACCGATAGCGGGTATCAATTAATTACTGTTTCTCCGCAAGCCCATGCCGCATTTACGCTAACCGGTCAGCCAACCGGACCTCAAACAATTATCACCGTTAATAACCAATCAACCGGTTACACCGCGCTATCATGGTATCACGATTCCACATTGCTTCAGCTTACCGATAACACCATTTCAACCACCGATACCGGTAACTATTGCATTACCTTAGTTGCGGTTAATACCGAGGGTTGTGATGATAGTGTTACCCACTGCATCGAAATTTCTGGCCAATCGTTTTTGCAGGTGCCGCAGGCGTTTACCCCTAATGGTGACGGGGTAAACGATTACTTTACGGTATACGGTAAAAATTTAAGCAGCTACCAAATACGCATTTACAACCGCTGGGGCGAAGAGGTATACAGCAGCAGCGACCTCAGCGAACTCAACAACCTAAGCCGCGGCTGGAACGGCACCTACAAAGGCAAACTACAAGGCCCCGCCTCATTTACCTGGGTAATAAAAGCCGTGGACGAAGCCGGCAATACGATTAACAAAAACGGGTATGTTATTTTGATTAGGTAAGCGTTTGTAGTCTCGAATGCATCAAAATAAAAAAAATGTCATTGCGAGGGAAATTCCTTAAAAATCAATTAGAAAATTTCCTGTGGCAATCTTCAACTTTGTCTTTAACAGTATTTTGCCTTTTGCTTCCCCTTTTGTTTCATCGAAACTTACCGGGTAGGTGATGCTAGGGGCTGATACATGCAATCAAAGACAAAGTTGAAGATTGCCACGAATAATGCCTCGTTTATTTTTTGCGTGAATTATTCTCGCAATGACATCTGTTTTATTTTAAATACAAAAGAGCCAACCCACATATTAGGTTCTTCCCTCGCTATCGGTTGCAATGCGCAGCTTTGCTTCCGATGGAGAGGGGAGATGCCGACAGGCAGAGAGGAGAGGCCACGCTGCTGGCCATTTCACTTGCTTAAAAACTAGCTCCTATTAAACAACTTAACCAGCAACCACAGCGAAAAGAAAGATGAAATGGCAAACATGCTGTCGCTTAAAAACGGCGAGTGGCCCCATACGCTCATTACTATTGAACCGGTGAGCATAAAGCCAATAAGCAGCGCTACGGCCAGCATGGCGCCAATGCTTTTAAATACCTTTTGCATTACCTCGTGTTCGCCAAGGTGAATTTCGTGGATGAGTTTGCCGTGCTTAAGTTTAAATAAAATCTCATTCATCTCGGCCGGAAAATCGCGCACCAGCGATACGTAATCGCGCACGGTATCAAATATTTCGTGCGCAACCAGGCTGGGAGAGAAGCGTTGTTTTACCAGGTCCTCAGCATAAGGCTTTATAAGTTCGGCCAGCGATAAAAAGGGGTTGAGTTTTGAACCAAAGCTTTCGATACTGGCCAGCGCTTTTAGCAGCAGGTATATACTGGCAGGTATTTTCAACTCAAATTTCAGCATAATTTTAATGCTCTCGTTAAGTATGTGCGAGAAGCTTATTTTTTCGTAGCTAAAACTACCATGCCGGTTAAGCATATCGGCTACGTAAAACTCAAGGTCGTCTCTATCAGCAAAAAACTTTTTACCGCATAGCGTTAGTAACGAGTCGGTTATTATCCGCGCATCTTTACGCGCCAGGCCCAGTGTAAAGCCCGCCAAAAATTGCATGTGCGCCGGTTTTAGCGAGCCAACCATACCAAAGTCAATTAGCGCAATACGGTTACCGGGCTGCACAAATAAGTTACCGGGGTGCGGGTCGGCATGAAAAAAGCCATGCTTAAAAATCATGATAAGCAGGATATTAATTCCGTTCTCGGCAATTTTTAAAGGGTCCAGCCCGGCTTCAACAAGGTTCGGCACGCTATCGGGCGCAACACCGGTAATGTATTCCAGTATCAATAAGCGCGGGGTGCACAGGTCAAGGTAAACATGGGGTATTTTGCAGTAGGGTACATCTTTAAATATTTCGCCAAAGCGCACAATGTTGGCAGCCTCGCTGATGTAGTTCATTTCCTGCCGCAGGGTTTCGCCAAACTCTTCAACAAAGCCAACAATATCAACGGCGCTAAGGCCGGGGTACTCTTCAACCAACTGGCGCGCCAGGTATTTTAATAACTGCAAATCCAGTTCAATTTTATCTTCAATATCGGGCCGCTGTATTTTTATAACCACCGGTTCGCCGCTAACCAAAGTGCCTTTGTATACCTGCCCGATAGATGCCGCGCCAATGCACTGGCTGCTTTCGATAGAGGAAAAATATTTCGATATGGGCCCCGACAGTTCTTCTTCAATCAAAGTCATGGCAAAGTCGTGGTCGATAGGCTCGGCCATCGATTGCAGTTTCTTTAACTCCACCCTCAGTTTTTCTGAAACTATATCGGGCCGGTCGGCTATTATTTGCCCGAATTTTACAAAGGTGGGGCCCAGTTCTTCAATCACGATGCGCAGGCGCTCGGGCATTGATTTTATGTTGCCGTTGCTTTTGTATTTTTTGGGGATAAAGGCGTAAGTATACTTACGCACCGCCATCCAGTTAATCAGAAAAAAGCAGAAGAGGGTATATACGATGTATATGCCCCTTACCAAGCGTAAATAGTAAAGCCTTAATCTGAAAACTTTAAACATATTTTATAGATATAATTGTTCTTTATTTTTTGTCTTTGGCTTTTCGCATTTCGCTGGTTAGTTCCTCAATGGCCTTTGTTAGTTCATCTATCTGCCTACGGTCGCTTAAACCCGAATCGGAAACGGCACTTTTAATAGTGGTCTCAAGGTTTACGTTGGTTTTTAACTGCTCCAGGTACTCGGTAATTGCCTTGGCCCATTTCTCGGCCTTTTGCGGGTCGTCCTGGTACTCAGCCAGTATACCCGACACGTTCTTTACAAAACTTTCCCTATCCGAAAGGCCTACTGTAAGCCCAATACCTAAAAAGGTCTTAACCAAATCTTTCATGCGTAGTGTTTAATAACGGGCCATTGCCCCTGCCCAAAATATTTTGAAAAAATGAATGCATGATTAAAAGGCAAGTATTGTGCCACTTAAAAAATGGGGCGGTGCCTTTAAATAAAACAATGTCATTGCGAGAATAATTCCCGTAAAAAATAAAAGAGTCATTGTTCGTGGCAATCTTCAACTTTGTCTTTCATGGCACACTAACAATAAAGACAAAGTTGAAGATTGCCACAGCCTTTTCTCTAATATTAATATTGGAAAAGGCTTCGCAATGACACCTATTTTGTTTGAAATACAAATACACTACATCCTCAAAAATACGTCTGTATAATTTTAAGAAACATGGTATCAGTAAGCGGCTTAATCCTGAAACCTGTAATCAGGTCCATATACTGCTTGTTTGCCCTGTTGTAATCATCGGGGTTAAATGAACCGGTAAGCATAAAAATCTTCATGCTGCCCCTGCGGTTAAAAGGGTCGGGCAGGGCGCGCAACTTATCAAGCATTTCGAAACCGTTAACCCGGGGCATATTGATATCTACAAACATCACGTCGGGCAGGGCCATGCCCTCATCACTAAAACATGAGCCCAGGTATGCCAGTGCATCCTGCGCATTGGTAACGCTTACCAGGCGTTTTGTAATAGCGCAATTTTTAATCACCATTTCGTGATACTCATTATCGGCATCATTATCATCAACAAGCATGATAAGGTTTAGCGATTTCATCAGGGGGACTTTTATGCGTTGAAATATGGTTAAGCTAAAGGGCCGGCGCCGGCTTCAACTAAAAACAAATGCTAAGCGGGCAGGCATATATAAAAAGTGGCACCTTCATCTAATACGCCTGTGGCATAAATAACCCCATTGTGGTTTTGCACAATCCTTTTACAAATAGCCAGGCCAATACCGGTACCCGAATACTCGTCTTTTCCATGCAGGCGCTGAAAAATTTCAAATATCTTCTCGGCATATTTTTGTTCAAAACCTATGCCATTATCGCTCACCTCTATCCGGTAATAGCTTTGGTGGGCATCGCCACCTTCGGCAACAATACTGTAACCACTCACCACTTCCGACCGTAGCGAAATGGTAAGGGGTCCTTCAGGTTTTTTATACTTTACCGAGTTGGTAAAAATATTATCAAATAACTGCCGCAGTTGAAACGCAATGCCGTTTACCACCGGCAGCGGGCCACTGCTTATCTCCATTTCATGCTCATTAATCTGATCGGCATACATGGCTTTAATTTCGCCCAGTATAACGTTCAGGTCAACCGGTGCAATATCATCAGTATATGTTTGTGTGCGCGAGAAGGTAAGCAAATCATCAATCAGCCTTTGCATTTTACCGGTGGCGGCAATAACGCGGCTAAGCAGGTGCTTGCCTTTATCGCTTAAAATTTCGCCCTCTTTTTCAACTATCATGTTGCTGAATATCTTGATATTCCTCAACGGTTCCTGCAAGTCGTGGCTCGCCACATAACCAAATGATGTCAGCTCTTTATTACTCCTTTCCAGCTCGGCATTTTTATGTTCAAGCGATGCGTTCAACTCGGCCAGTTGTGCAACAATTTTATACCGCTCGGTCATATCCATTACGGTGCCGCGCATTTTATACGGCCTTCCGTTTAAAAACGAAACAATCCCGCGTGACCATACCACCTTTTCCTTTCCATCTTTCTGATACCGGTATTCGCATTCATAAAGGCCATCGCCCTGCATGGCCGCATCCATAGCGGCTTTCAGCTTTTCGCGGTCGTGCGGATGTATGTAATCAAGAAACGCCGAGAATTTAACCGGCTTATCAATCCCGAAAATGCTGGTCAACTGCGGTGTAAAATACGTTTCGCTCCCCACCAGGTCCCAATCAAAACTGCCCACATTGCCCAGTTCCTGCGCCTCTAAAAGCTGCGCTTCGCTTTTTTGAAGGTTGGCGTTTAACTCATTCAGCCGCTCCTGCTGTATATCAATAAAAGTTTGAAAACCGATAGACTGCTGCCGAAAAGTATATTCATCCAGCTCGCGTATGATGTTAAGGCAAAGCTCAATATCCTGCGTGTATTCGGGCAAAAATTTCAGAAACCCCTTTTTTCTTAACATGGAAGTGAGCGCAATATCTTCTGCAACTATCTGGTCGCGCGCAATTAGGGGCAACTGGTTAGCTTTCCATTTTTCGGTGGAGGCGGTAATGTAATCATCAACACTGTTTTCAATAAAGGAGGTAAGAAATGCAGTGGTGCTAACTTTAGATATCTCAATAATTTTCTCATCATCCATAAAATCAAAATATTTCATGAGATGGAAATTGGCCTCGCGGGCGGTGTGCAGGTTATAGGTAACAAACTGCACCAACCGGTTGTTAAGCAAAAAACCGGCGTAAGCCGGCAGGTAAATAAACTGCAGCTTCTCGCTTTTTAAAGCCGGTTCCACTTTTTTATCTTCCCTTACCGGCATACAACTGCTATTTAAATTTTGTGGGAATAAGAACAAAGCTTTCTCTGGCAGGCCAAATGGGCTTCACCCAATCAAGCGATAAAATACTTTTTGCCATCAGCTTCAACTCGTTGAATGAATCGGGTTTTATCAAATAAAAATTGGCACCCTCTTCATACGTTTGGTCTATGTGTTCTCTGTTGGCCGAGGTAGAGTAAATAATTACCGGTATATCTTTCAGCCTGTCGTTATTCCTTATTTCCTGCAGGCATTCCCAACCGTTTTTAATGGGCATGTTTAAATCCAGGAAAATAATATCGGGCAACTCGCCGTGCGGCGCCAAAAGCGTGTTCATCAACTTACGTCCGTTTACCGCTATCGAAACTTTTACATGCGGGGCAATCTCGGCCATGGCTTCCATAAATATTACGCGGCTGCCTTCGTCATCATCTGCCAGCAAAATACTCAGCGACTTTTTTTTCAGCAGCGCCGAAAGCAATACAATGGTATTTTCCAGTCGGTTTTTGTTCCGCTTTAAATCACCGTAAAAACGCGAAAAGGTAAAAATCATATCCGCACCAAGGGGCATTGCCTGCATACTTTAAGTTTTGTCCGAAAATACAACTTTTACCAAAATCCTATTACCAAAATCAAAGTGGTTTTATTTCATTTTAACCAATAACAGTCAGGTACAGGTTGGTTACAAACCAACCTGTAAACGCTCACCAAATCATGCGGCACCTAACCCTGCCGCAATCGCGCGTTACTGACTGTTACATAGACTTACAGTTTAAACTCAACCGTAAGGGCTTAATTATCAGCAATAATCCCGCCAGTTTTAAAATAATTAACCAATGGTACAATTTCCCACAAAAAAATCATCAGGTAATATTGACTTAACGGGCAACATTATACCGATAGTGAGACTAAGGGGAATTGGGATTTTTTTCCCCACTTTATGCATTGCCCCTGGTTTGCATAGGCGCTTAATGCACATTCAGGGTATTAAGGGCAGTATAGATGTTGGAATAGGTAAAGGGCTTTTCCAAAAACAAGTCGGCCCCGTTTATAATAGATTGCTCGCGCGAAAACGTTGAAGCGGTAATGATTACCAACAACGACCCCGGAGATTTGGATTTAATCTCCTGAATCCTGTTTACCCCTTGCCCGTCGGGTAGGTTATTATCGAGGAAAATTACATCGGGTTTAAGCTGGGTTAATAGTTTCTGCCCCGATTCGATTGAGTGCGCAAACTTTATGTGAGGAATTAAATCTTTCAATATAGCTTTTAGCAAAAGGCACAAATCAGTATCGTCATCAATAATTACGGCATATTCATAGTGTTTCATATTGCTAATTATCAGTTGCACAGTATAAACTCTAAAACCGTACCACATCGCACGCATTATAAAAAATAATGTATGTTATCATGTTTGATAAGCCCTCAGGCGCTGGGTAAGGTTCTCCACAAAAGTGGGATTCCCATTTGCAATAAAATTCCCAAAATTAAAAGGCGGTTTTCTGTTTTTAATAGCCATTTTGCTTATAGCAAACAATTTATCGGGCACCGGTTGACCACTGCGCCCAACCGGTTAATTACCGGTGTAAGTAATTGATAACAACGCCCGTTACACGCTACGCCCGCATCGTAAATGCCGCGCAACAATACTGCGCCTGGTTTAACAGGCTTGCACACCTACCGGTTCCCGGTTTCCCATAAAAAACGGCACGCAAATTGAAACCCTGAAAGCGTGTAGTTGCATGTAATGGTGTGTTTGTTTTACAAAAACCGTTTTTATGGAAGCAGAAATACAAAGTAACGACAAGGACTTTTTAGAGCAATCGCTCAAGTTTTACAAAAACATCGATAAGTATTCAATGCGCCTTGATATAGACGCGAAAGAAGTTGAGGCCTTTAAAAATGACATGAAGGTGTTTTTGTTTATTGCCGATAAACGCTACCGCGCGTTTACCGAGGGTTTCATCCGTTATAACATTCTTATTCTCCGCACTAAGCTCGAGCACCTTTTTGCTGTGTGCTCGCTCAGTAAAGGGTATACAAAAAGAATTGGAGAAGAACTGGGGATGATAAGCCCGCAACACCGCATATCATGGCCTATGGGCTGGGCCCATAAAGATGTATCGCTTGATGTGCTGGTGCAGCCTGATTATAAATAACAGTTTATTAACGGGTGACATAAAACCAACCATATGCAAACCAATAGCAAAATCAAACCGGTGTTACAACTAATGATTGTAATAGAAAAAAACTTTAAGCGCTGTTATTGGTGCGGGCAGGCACTGCGCCAGTGCGGCATGTGCAAAGGCAGCGGCACCTTCAGGGCCGAAAAGTGCAGGCCCTGCAACGGGCTTGGCTGTTTATGCCCTACGCACGAGGGCGATTGGGAAGAGTAATTTTTTAAGCATTATATATTTCGTTCATTACCTAAATCAATTTTATGAGAAAAAATTCGTCACTAATTAAAAAAATGAGGGTTGGCCTGTTGCTCCTGGCAGTAGCATTCATCTCAAATTCTGCATCGGCCCTAACATATACGGCCGCTGCATCCGGTAACTGGAGCAGTTCCGGCACCTGGGTAGGTGGTATAGCTCCTTCTTTCAATCTTACAACCGATGCGGTTATCATCCCATCGGGCATTACAGTTACTATGGATAATAGTGTAAGCGTAAGCGGTGTTCTTGCTTCAGTATCTGTAGCGGGTACCCTATCATCCAATTCAAGTATGACTTTAACCATTGGCAGCCTTGGTACCCTATCAGGCTCAGGCGCGGTTAACGTAGGCACCCTCGATTTGCAAAGCGGATCGACCATGTCGTTTACCGGCACATCCAGCGTAGGCACATTATATACCTCTATAGCCAGCCTGCAATTGGGCTCAGCCGTTACAGTGGCCAATATGCTTAATCTTTCGGCCGGTACACTTAGTGTTCAATCCGGTGGCTCTATAAACATGAGCTCCGGTAGCACTATAAATATTTCGGGTGGTTTGCTTGCCGTAAGCGGGGGCACACTGGGCCTTACTTCCTCTTATAATGTCATGTATTCCGGCGGCTCATCTACTACAGGCCTTGAACTTAGCGGTTCGGGCCTTAATAATGTAACAGTAAATGTTTCGGGTGGCAACACAGTAACTATGGCCTCCAACCTCACCGTAAACGGAACGCTTAGCCTTAGCAGCGGCAGCCTTGTTTTAGGCGCCAACACATTAACCATTAACGGCAATGTAACCACCGGCACCGGCACTATTACTTCTACCACATTGGGTGGCATAAGTGTAAATACTACCGGCGGCATTACCGGTGCTTTAAACTTTGGCGGCAGTGGCATGATAAATAATTTAACCATTAACGTAGGCAGTGGCAACCAGGCGCAAATTGGTGGCAGCCTTGGTGTAACAGGCACTTTGGCTCTTACCAGCGGCACCCTTAATTTTAACGGCGCAAGCCTTGCTATTGGCGGTGCAGTTACCGGCTCGGGTATGTTAAGTGGTAACAGCTCATCAAATCTTGCAATTAACACCACCGGTGGCATTGGCGGTACTTTAACCTTTGCATCTGGCGGACAAACAATAAATAACCTTACCCTCAATGTAGGTTCCGGCAATTCGGTAACGCTGGGTAGCGGGCTTAACGTAGGCGGTACACTGGCCTTAACCGGTGGCAGCAACCTTAATATTTCGGGCAACACAGTAACAGTGGGTGGTAATTTAACCGGTTCGGGTTCATTTACTGCCAATAGCAGTTCAAGCCTGGCATTTAATACCAGCGGCAGCCTTACTTCGGGTATCAATGTAATGGGCGGCGGTATTGGCACCCTTACTATTAATGTAGGCAGTGGCAACACCGGCACACTAAGTGGCAACCTAACAGTTAGCGGGGCACTTAACCTTACCAGCGGCACATTGGCACTTGGTGGTTATAACCTTACACTGGGGGGCACCGTATCGGGCAGTGGCAACGTATCTTCAACATCCTCTTCAAATATTACCATCAACACTATAGGTGGTATAGGCGGTACTTTAAACTTTGCCGGCAGCAGCTCTTCGGGTAATTTAACGCTTAACATAGGCAGCGGCAACCAGGCACAAATTGGTGGCAGCCTTGGTGTAACAGGTACTTTGGGCCTTACCAGCGGCACACTTAATTTTGGTGGTGCCAACCTTACCATAGGCGGCGCAGTTACCGGTTCGGGTAGTTTAAGTGGCAATAGTTCGGGTAACCTTACAATAAACACTACCGGTGGCATTGGCGGTACATTGGCTTTTGCTTCGGGCGGCCAAACAGTAAATAACCTTACACTTAATGTTGGCTCGGGCAATTCGGTTACACTGGGTACCGGGCTTATGGTTGGCGGCACACTGGCTTTAACCGGTGGCAGCAACCTTAATATTTCGGGCAACACCGTAACTGTTGGCGGTAACTTAACCGGTTCCGGGTCCTTTACAGCTAATAGCAGTTCGGGTTTAGTGTTTAATACCAGCGGTAGCCTTATTTCGGGCATCAATATTATGGGCGGCGGTATTGGCACGCTTACAATTAATGTAGGCACCGGCAACACAGGCACCTTAAGCGGCAACCTTACAGTTACCGGGGCACTTAACCTTACCAGTGGCACATTGGCCCTTGGCGGTTACAACCTTACACTTGGCGGCACTGTATCGGGCAGCGGCAACATATCTTCAACATCCTCTTCAAATATAGCCATCAATACAACCGGTGGCATTGGCGGCACATTAAACTTTGCAGGCAGCAGTTCATCGGCGGGGCTTACAATTAATGTAGGCAACGGCAACCAGGCGCAAATTGGCGGCAGCCTTAGCGTAGGCGGCACATTGGCCCTTACCAGCGGCACCCTTAATTTTAGCGGTGGTAGCCTTACCATTGGTGGTATGCTTACCGGTTCGGGTATGCTTAGCGGTAGCAGCTCTTCTAACCTTACAATTAACACCGGCGGTGGTATTGGTGGTACTTTAACCTTTGCATCGGGCGGGCAAACAATAAATAACTTAACGCTTAACGTTGGTTCGGGCAATTCAGTAAACCTGGGTAGCGGGCTTGCCGTTGCCGGCACACTGGCTTTAAACGGTGGTAGCAACCTTAATATTACCGGCAACACAGTAATTGTGGGTGGTAACTTAACCGGCTCTGGTTCATTTACCGGCAATAGCAGTTCAAGCCTGGCATTTAATACCAATGGCACCCTTACTTCGGGCATAAACATTATGGGCGGCGGTATTGGCACGCTTACAATTAATGTAGGCACCGGCAACACAGGCACCCTAAGCGGTAACCTTACGGTTACCGGTGCACTTAACCTAACCAGTGGCACATTGGCACTTGGCGGTTATAGCCTTACACTTGGCGGCACCGTATCGGGCAGCGGCAACATATCTTCAACATCATCTTCAAATATTACTATAAATACAACCGGTGGCATTGGCGGTACTTTAAACTTTGCCGGCGGCAGTTCATCAGCCAACCTTACTATTAACGTGGGCAGTGGCAATCAGGCGCAAATTGGCGGTAGCCTTGCTGTAACAGGTATTTTGGGCCTTACCAGCGGCACCCTTAATTTTGGTGGCGGAAACCTTACCATAGCGGGCACAGTTACCGGCACCGGTACTTTAAGCGGCAGCAGTTCGGGTAACCTTACTGTAACTACTTCGGGTGGTTTATCGGGCAGCTTAAACTTTGCATCGGGCGGCCAGGTGGTTAACAACCTTAACATTAATGTTGGCGGTGGCAATTCGGTAACTTTGGGTACCGGGCTGGCCATTGGTGGTTCACTATCGTTAACCGGTGGAAGCAACCTTAATATAAGTGGCGATACTGTTACACTGGGCGGCTCATTAAGCGGCACCGGCTCGTTAATGGTTGATTCAATCACATCATTAACCATTAGCACCAACGGCGGCCTTAGTACACCTATTAGTATATCGGGCAACCTGGGTAGCCTGGTAGTTAATGTTGGTGGCGGCAACAGTGTTACACTGGGCGGCAATGCCAACATATCGGGCACTATCAGCCTGCAAAGCGGTGCTTTAGTGCTAAATGGTAATAACCTTAACATTACCGGCAATATTGCAGGCGGTGGTTCGGGTACTATTTCGGGCAATACATCTTCTAACATAGTTATCAATACCATGCTATCAACTACCGGTGGCATAAGCTTTACAGCAGGGGCCGATACCATTGGCAACCTGGCGGTAAATACCGGTGGTAGCCTGGGCATTGGCTCAAACCTTACCGTAGGTGGCAGCCTTGCATTAAACGGCGGAACAATCAATATTGGTAACGATACTTTAACTATAGCTGCAAGCGGTTCAATAACCGGTGGCGATAGTTTGGCTTATATTATTGCAAGCGGCACAGGTGCACTTGGTTTACAGGTTAATACAGGCGGTTCGGGTTGGGTTACATTCCCGGTAGGCACCGGCCTTAGCTTTGCACCTGCTTCGGTTCAATTGGGCACAGGGTCTTCATCGGCAGGCACTGTTTATGTAACGGTTAACAGCGGTGTATTGGCGCAGGGCACAACCGGTACTAACCTGGCAATTTCGCAACCTGTTGTTAATGTTACCTGGTTGGTTGAACCTACCCTTAGCTACAACATTAATATGAACCTGATGACCAACTGGTCGGCAGGCATGCAGGTAAACGGCTTTAATCCCGATTCGGCTTATGTATCTCACTTCATCAGCGGCGCATGGAACACCAGTGCAGTATCATCAGCATCGGTAGGCGCCCATGGCATGTATCAATTGCAATTATCAGGTATTACTTCCTTCAGCCCGTTTGCAGTGTTTGGCAGCAGGGCAAATGCTACTGCCATTACTGAAATACCGGCCGACAGCAAGTTTGAAATATATCCAAACCCGGTATCTGATAATTTGATTGTGAAAAATATTACCGGTGGCAATGATGTAAATGCCGAACTGATTGATATAAACGGACAAGTAGTAGCCCGTTATCAAATTACAAACCTTACTACCAACATTTCATTACTTAACCTGAGTGCAGGTAATTACTTTTTGAAACTATACAACGATAATATGAGCGAGGTGAAGAAATTCATTAAGCTATAGAATGGGGTCATTTTTTGATTTGGGTAACGCTAAGGGGAACGCTGCAAAGTGTTCCCCTTTTCAAAAAGCCCGAAAAATTTTAATTAAACAACAGTTATAAAACTTGAAACAATGAAAACGCATTTACGATTTTTGAAAAATTCCGGAATAATTCTTTTGGCAATTATGTTTGCCTGGGCACCTGCCAAGGCAGCTACTTATACAGCAACAGCATCCGGCAACTGGAGCGCCGGCGCCACCTGGGGTGGTACAGCGCCTTCTTTTAACCTTACTACCGACCAGGTTGTTATCCCCTCGGGCATAACAGTAACCATGGATAACAGTGTAACCGTTACCGGTGCCACAGCATCAGTAACGGTAGCCGGAACTTTAAGTTCGGGCTCATCGGCATCGCTTACTTTAGGTGCCCTGGGCACATTAACCGGTACCGGTACCATTAACGTTGGTAGCCTTAACCTTCAAACCGCTTCGGTTATGACGTTCTCGGGTTCAGCTACCATCGATACCGTAACTACAGCCCTGGCCGCATTTAACCTTAGCGGGGCCCTATCGGTTACCAGCGCCCTTAATCTAAACGGAGGTACATTAAACCTTGGCGGCGCCAGTTCACTAACCATGAGCAGCGGCAGCACCATCATACTATCGGGCGGCTTACTTGCAAACGGCGGTGGGGGCACATTGGGCCTTTCGGCATCATACAACGTGGTTTATAATTCAAGCTCAACCACCAGCGGTGTTGAGTTGTCAGGTTCGGGCTTAAATAATTTAACCGTAAATGTAATGGGTGGTAACAATGTAACGCTTTCATCATCTATTACCGTGCATGGCACATTAACTTTAGCCAGCGGCAATTTATCCCTAAACGGATTCAACCTTACACTGGCAGGCAATATTGCAGCATCGGGTAGTGGCACTATTACTTCAACTTCGTCATCCAGCATAACCATTAATACATCTGGCAGCGCTAACGGTGGCCTTACCTTTACCGGTGGCAGTGCAGTAGCTAATTTAACGGTTAACGCAGGCTCGGGCAATACCATCAATATAAGCGGGGCCAACCTTGCGGTTAATGGCACTTTAACGCTAACCAGCGGCCGCATTAACATTGGTAACGATACTTTAAACATAGTAGGCAGCGGCTCAATAAGCGGCGGCAGCAGTAGCTCATATATTATTGCAAGCGGCAGCGGTGCCCTGGGTATATCGCTTACCGCAGGGGCAAGCGATACAACGCTTTTCCCGGTAGGTACCAGCCTTAACTTTTCACCGGCAGCATTACAGCTAAGTGCGGGTTCAACCAGCGGCGCTGTTTATGTTACAGTTGATACCGGCGTTTGGGCACAGGGCACTTCAGGTGTTGATTTAAGCCTTACCCAACCTATGGTAAACACCACCTGGATGATTGAACCATCATTCAGCGGCTCAGTAAATATGACCATGCAGTTAATGTGGTCGGCAGGTATGCAGGTTAACGGGTTTAATTTCGATTCGGCCTACGTGTCGCACTTTATTAACGGGGCATGGAACACCAGCACCGTATCATCAGCATCGGTAACCGGTAGCGGTATGTATCAATTAGGGTTATCGGGTGTAACATCATTCAGCCCCTTTGGTGTGTTTGGCTCACATGCCCGTACAACAACAGGCATTGCTGAGTTAACCCAAAACGGCGAGTTTGAAATTTTTCCAAACCCTGCTGCCGAAAACCTGACCATCAAAAATTTGAGCAGCACCGATAATATCAATATTGAGATTATTGACATAACTGGCAACATTATTGCAAGGTACAAGCTAACCGACTACACCACCAACATATCATTAAGCGGCTTAAGCGCCGGCAATTATTTTGCAAGGCTTTACAACGCCGATATGAACGTGGTAAAGAAATTTACCAAAATGTAATTGAAGAAGGAGAGAGTGTCAGCAAGGCCGCCCTGTCAGGGGGCGGCCTTTTTTTACGCGCTTTGTTGAATTTTTCGATGATAAATAACCCCAAAATAAATCGGCAATAAAATTCCCAAATTCCCCAATAGGTGTTATCTTTAAAAACAAAACGGGCAATTATTTACCCATAAAGGGGGAAAAGCAATTGCGGGGTAAATTCCCCGTTTTGTAATAATAAGGGGCAAAAACGCGATTTTGATGAGTTAAGGGCTTGAATCTTAGTATTTGACATGGATTTTGTAATAAGCTACAACAACAAAACAATTGTAATTCCACACTGAATTCCCGAAGCATTTTTAACCCTAAACCTAAAAATGATGAATAGGATACTTGTTATTGACGACGACAACGATATGAACATCCTGCTTAAAAAATTCCTCACTAAGCATGGTTACGAAGTCGAAACTACTTTTTCGGGTACCGAAGGCGAAAAGCTGATGGGCACATTTAAGCCAGACCTTGTTATGAGCGATTACCGCCTTGATGACATGGATGGGGCCGTGCTGCTAACCAAAATCAAAGAAAGAAATCCGAACATACCGGTAATCATCATCACCGGTTACTCGGATTTGCGTACGGCCGTAAAAGTTATACGCCTGGGCGCTTTTGATTATGTTACCAAGCCACTGGTGCCCGATGAAATATTAATGAATATCCGTAAGGCCCTATCGGAAGATGGACAGGATAAAAATCAAAACGGCTCGGCACCGGGCCCCAAGCAGGCCAGGGGTAAACCAACCATGCAATATCTGTTCAGCGATTCGCAGCAATCAAAAAACCTTGAACGCCAGATTAGCCTGGTGGCCCCCACCAACTACAGCGTAATTATTTACGGCGAAAGCGGTGCCGGCAAAGAAGGTGTTGCGCGCCTGATACATGATAAAAGCCAAAGAAGCAACAAAGCCTTTATAGCCATGGACTGCGGTGCTATGTCGAAGGAGTTGGCTGGCAGCGAACTGTTCGGGCATGAAAAAGGCGCCTTTACCGGTGCCCAGATTCAAAAAACCGGGCATTTTGAAATGGCCAATGGCGGCACTATTTTTTTGGATGAGGTAGCCAACCTGCCCTACGAAGTGCAAACGCTGTTGCTGCGCGTTATACAGGAGCGTGTTATGCGGCGCATTGGCGGCACTAAAGAAATGGAAATTGATGTGCGGATTATTGTAGCCAGCAACGAGCAATTGATGGAAAGTGTGCGCAAGGGCAAATTTCGTGAGGACCTTTTTCACCGGTTGAATGAGTTTACGATTGAAGTACCGCCGTTAAGAAAACGGAAACAGGATATTTTGTTTTTTGCCCAGCACTTTTTAAAAGAAACCGCCGAGGATTTACAAAAAAACCTAACCGGTTTAGAGCCCGAGGTGGAAGATATTTTTCTTAACTACCCATGGTACGGCAATATCCGCGAGCTTAGGAATGTAATACGTCGCTCGGCGCTGTTAAGCAATGGCAAGGTAGATGTAAAAGCCCTGCCGTTCGAAATTTTGAACCATGGCCATTTGCAGTTCGGGCTGCCCGAAACTGAAACGAGCGAACCCAAAGAAGAACATATACCCGAACCGGCAAGCGACCAGTTTTCTAAACCCAAATTAAAAAAGGCCGCACTTGAAGCCGAGTACGAAGTAATTTTAACCGCACTCACCAAGGCCAATTTTAATAAAAGCAAGGCCGCCGAAATTTTGGGCATCGACCGTAAAACGCTTTACAACAAGATGAAACAAATGAAAGTAAACGAAAAGTAGTGCACTATGTTTTCAAAAAACCTGGCTGTTTTGGTTATTGAAGATGACGAGGACGATTTGTACCTTACCACCGACCATTTAAAAAATATCGACACGTTTAATATTTCAATTGATACCGAACTCAATTACAAGAAAGGCCGTGCCGCTATACTCGAAAACAAGCACGATATATACCTGGTAGATTACCTGCTTGGGCCCCATACCGGCATTGATTTAATAAGCGATTGTGTGAGCCAGGGCATTAACAAGCCCTTTATTTTGCTTACAGGCCGGGGCGATAAAAAAATTGATATTGAAGCCACCAAGGCCGGTGCCTACGATTACCTTACCAAAAGCGAATTAAATGCTGAATTGCTGGAGCGCAGCTTGCGCTACTCGTTACAAAGGTACCGGTCGTACGTAACAGTATCGGAAAGTGAAAAACGGTACCGCGAAATTTTTACCCGCTCAAACGATATCATTTTTGTGCTTGACGGTGAGCACAAAATTGTAAACTTTAACCCGATGATGACTACCCTTTTGGGGTTTAGCCGCGAGGAGTTAAACGAACAGCCTTTCAGAAATTTTTTTGAGAAGCCGCAGGATGCCGACAAGTTTTTAAACCATATTGACAATAGCAACGATAACATTGAGATTAACCTGCTAAACAAAGCAGGCGTGCGGAAAATATTTCTGTCCTCATGCTCGAAAATCGATTCGCACGATGGCTCGGGTAAGTACCAGTGCATTTTAAGCGATTATACCAATATCAAAAAAACCACCTCGCAGCAATTGCAGCGCGAAACCACCGATAAACTGGTGCAAAGCCTGGCGCACGAAATACGTACACCATTAACCAACATCAACCTTTCAACACACCAGCTTGAACCTGATTTGGCCGAAGATAAACGCTTGTACACCGATATTATAAAACGCAATTGCCGGCGAATTAACGACCTGATTATTGAGTTAATGAACCTTAGCACCCCCCTCGATAAAAATTTAGAAGAAATTGAATTACACGAAACCGTTTTGGCAACCCTGGCCATAGCTAAAGACAGGTTAGCCTTGAAAAAAATTGATGTGGATACCAACTTTGCCGGCCACAAGGTTTTTATTATGGGCGATAGTAAGGGTATGCAAACTGCTTTGCTAAACATCATCATCAACGCGGTTGAAGCGATGGAGGAAGGCAGGGGAAGGTTGGGCATTGATATATCGGCAAAAAACAACCGGGTTTCGGTAAAAATAAGTGATAACGGCGGCGGCATACCTTCCGAGAATATGGCTTACCTTTTTCAGCCTTATTACACCAATAAGAAAAACGGTTTAGGCCTGGGCCTTGCAACCACCCAATCTGTGATTGCCGCCCACAAAGGCGTTATTGAAGTTGAGTCAAAAGTTGGAACCGGCACCATATTTACCATTACACTGGAGACCACTAAGAAAGGGGAGAATTAATACCGGTTGCGCCAATTTCGATATTACCTACCGAGCAAATAAGGGCAGTGTATTTGCATTTAAAATAAAAACAATGTCATTGCGAAGCCTTTTCCAATATTAATATTAGAGTAAAGGCTGTGGCAATCTTCAACTTTGTCTTTATGCCTAGCGTGCCGTAAAGACAAAGTTGAAGATTGCCGCGAACAATGACTCTTTTATTTTTTACGGTCCCGATAGCTATCGGGATCGCAATGACATTGCTCTAATTTATATCTCACTGCGCAAGCCCAGGGCCTCTTGCACGCTGGCCTCGGTAAGTGGTTTTTCAATAAACATATCGGCGCCGTTTTCTATGGCCTCATTTTTTAAAGTGCACATGGCGCTAATAATTACAATCCGGGCTTCGGGCAGTAACAATTTCAATTCTTTAATAAACGTTACGCCGCGGCCATCGGGCAAATTATTATCTAAAAAAACCACTTCAGGTTTTATTTCGCCCAGCACACGTTTGCAACTGGTAATATCATAAACAAAGCGCACATCGGGTATATACCGCTGTAACATTGCTTTAAACAAAGTACACAAATCGGGGTCGTCATCAACAATCAGTGCAAGTTTATACATACCAAAACATTTGTCATTCAGTCCCTCAATAAATTCATTGCGATATTTAAACCTAACCGGCGGGGAAGTAAACCGTCATAACCGCCCCCTCGCCCTCCGTTCCATTGGCTCTTATATAACCATCGTGGTTTTCGGCAACCAGCTTACAAATGGCCAGCCCTATGCCGGTACCCTCATATTCCGATTTTCCATGCAGCCGCTGAAATATTTCAAATATCTTCTCGCTGTATTTATTATCAAAACCTATACCATTATCGGCAAAAGCAATCAAATTAAATTTTTTTCGCTCATCGCCGGCCTTTACCCCGGGTATCTTATCACCGGTTACAACCCGGGTGGTTATGCTGATTTGCGGGGCCACATCTTTTTTACCGTACCTTATTGAGTTCGAAATTAAATTTTGAAACAACTGCTGTACCTGCGATTCGTAGCCTGCAACCCAGGGTAGGGGAGAAGCCGTGATAATAGCCCCCGAGCTCAGAATGTTTTCCGACATGTTTTGTTTTACCTCGGCCAGTACCTGGTTTAAATTAACCGGCGCCTTCACCAGCTTATCGCTAAAGGTGCGCGAAAACAGCAGTAAATCCTCTATTAACTTTTGCATGCGGGCAACAAACTTTTGCATGCGGTCTATTACCTCCCGGCCCTCCGGGCTAAGGTTGTTTTTTTCCTGTTGCACAAGGCGTTCGCTAAAAACATTCAGTTTTCGCAAAGGTTCCTGCAGGTCGTGCGATGCGGTGTAGGCAAACCTTTCAAGGTGTGCGTTTGATCGGTCAAGCTCAACAATCTTATCCTGCAGTTTTACCTGTATCTCCACCTCCTTGTTTATTTCGCCATGCAGGCGCCTGAAGGCAAACATGATAAACGCAAGGCTGAACAAGGTTGCGGCAGTAAGCACTGCCGATATAACCATAATCCCGTTTTTTGTGTGAATGCTGCTGCGCTTTAAATGCACCCTTTCATTATTCTTAATTTCCTGTATTAAGCCCGAAATCTGGCTGCTGATGTAAGAACCATGTGCCGTAAGCCCCGCCACCAGGTATTGGCTGGGCACCGAATCGCGGAGCAATTGTTGAACGCGCGACAACAGCGCAAACCGGGCGCCCAAAAGCCTGTCGGCACTATCAATGGCGGCAATATTCAGGCTGTCGGTGGTTAATTTTTTTATCTCATTAAGTGAAGCTTTACTATCGGTATGCTCCTTTTCAAGATTTAAGGTGCTGGCTGTTTTTGCAATGATAGCCAAGCGCACCCTCGACTCGTTGCGAAAAACATCGGCCTCAAACGCCGAGGCCTTGTCAATAAGGGCATTCGACTTTTCTATGCGGTCAAAACTTTCGCTGGTATCTTTAAATATCCTGAAGGTAAACCCAATGGCCATTAATAGCAACGATACCGAAAGCAAAAGGATGGCGTACATCCATCTTATTTCTTTCGCCCGGTCAAATTGCTGCATAAGTCGTAATTTATCAAAAACTATACCACGTAAAATAAAGATTTAAAAATACGGTTTATCACTAATTTGTAAAACCCATTTTGTGCTATTGCCGTCAAACCTAAACTGGCACGGTGTTGGCATATCTAAAACGTATCGGGGGTACTTATTGGTATGCCTGTCCAGTATAAAAAAAAACCAACCGGGCCAGTTGGTTTTTATAAGGCGCCGCCGGAAATAATCCGGCGGCCTTTTTTTTTCGGGGTTTAATTGCCCATAATTTTTGAGGTGGGAATTAAATTACACACTCTGTTTTTACTGCCCTATTGCTACTAATATATAAGCGGCTCATACTTAGTCAGATAGGCCTGCCAGGAAATCTGCACTGGGGCAATTGCAAAGCTTGGCACACAATTTTCTATTTAAAATATTGGGTTAAGGGGCAAAGCCTGCCTGTTGGCCAGTTCAAACAAACATTACGGGTACCGATTTTAAACTTTTAAATACTGTGCATATGCCACTATTTATTGAAAAGGAGGAATACGAGTTTTTTTTGCGCTCGGTTAAATTTTGCGACCAAATAGATAAATACGCCGCTATGCTGGGCCTCGACCCCATTGAAGTAGATAATTACAAAAACGAAAACGAATTGTTTAATTACGTTTTTGCACACAAGGCCGCATACGGCTCGCTGGCCGAAAGTTTTATGCGCTACAAAATTTGCAACATGCAAATGCAGTACAGTGATTTAGCCTGGCAGTGTAAAAGCAGCCGCAACTACACAACCAAAATTGGCGACGAACTGGGCATTACTACTACCTTTTCAACGCTGCCTAATATGAACGATACACCTATCGTTACCATATCATTTAGTTTGGAAGGCTACCCGGTGTTAAAATGGGATGGCGGGCAATTTGAATCGGTTGAAATATGGAAAGACTCCGGCCACGGTAAGGGGTACGAAAAACTGGGCCGTAGCAACAATAGCGAATACGTTGATAAAACTCCTCTTACTCCTAATAAATGCGAAGTGTGGAAATACAGTGCTATATACTTATTTAAAGATGAGATGGTAGGCAATTGGAGCGACGAGTGCGAAGCTATCGTTCATTATCCCTCCGCATAAAGATGTCCCCCTAAGGACAGGGCGTTTCGTTCTAAAGGTACCTGTAATGCAGGTGCCGCCTCAATTTCAAAAAGTGGGTTTTGGAAAAGAAGGTGAATGAAACAGCCCTGTTTGGGAGGGGGGAATACAGTAAAACAGATGTCATTGCGATCCCGATAGCTATCGGGACCGTAAAAATATTAGAGTATTGTCCGTGGCAATCTTCAACTTTGTCTTTTATTGCGCGCTACGCATAAAGACAAAGTTGAAGATTGCCACAGCCTTTTCTCTAACATTAATATTGGAAAAGGCTTCGCAATGACAGCTTTTATTTTTAAATACAATTTTAAAGCAATTTAACCCACCTGCCCAACTCGCAGGGTAATGCATTGGCATTGCCGGTTATAACAAAGCGCAGGGCAGCCTCAAGCAAGGCTAATTTATAAGGCTTGGTTACAAAGTACAAAGCACCAAATAATTTTGCCTGCCTTATATCCTCCTCATGGTCGGAAGTGGATAGCACAATTACCGGTATGTGGGCCAGCTCCGTCCGCCCTTTTATTTCCAGCAAAAACTCTTTGCCGTTCATACGCGGCATGTTAAGGTCCACAAAAATGTAATGGGGCAAATCTTCTTTGGGGTACTTAGCCAGGGCATGTATTGCCTCTACCGCATCCTGGAAATAATGATGAATTAAGTTCTGATCTATTCTTCGTATCGCCTCACGAAAAAGGAGCCAATCGTCGTCATCATCATCAATAAGCACTATTTTCTTCTGTTCTTTCATATGCACATATTTAGTTCACAAACAGAACCTCTACTATATATTTATAACGCGGGTTAGCAGCTTTACATATGTGTTTTCTTCAAATAAATAATCCACATATCACCGGTGGCCTTATTACCGGTATAAAATAAAAAAGTGGAGTCCATGCAATATTGCATCGCACGAAACTCCACCTAACCCACTCAAAAATTAAAACAAACTTACCCTTCAGTCACCACAATTCATCCACATATTTTAATCCCAAAGCTTATCATGCGTGGCGCAAAGTACACCGGTGCCGTTGCACCGTTCGCACGTACGATGATTGTGCGTTCCTTTGCCCCTGCACGCTTCGCAGTTATTCAGTTTTTGTCCGCACCAGTAACAGTAACTTCTTTTTTCACTGCCAAGTAACAATAGCAACAATGAGTTTGCTTTTAATCCTGTTTTCTTGAAGTTTGTAACCTGACTCTTCATACCGCTTTTTTTTAACCGTGTTAATGATTGCGTTCGCGATAGATAAGTCGAAAACTATGCCAAGGCGTTTTGTGCCTTTAATTACGGCGGTTTAACAATTTAAGGGGAAAATATTTCCTCGATATTCTAAAATCATTCCCCGTTTTGACCAATTAACAAGCACCAAATGTGGTAAGTGAATGCAAATAATGAGCGTTACTATTTTATATAGCATGCCAAAACAAACCCCGCCGGTAAAAGTTTATGCCGGTGGCACTTTCAGGTAAATTAATTTTAATTCATAAGCCTTGAATTAAAAGCGGTAACTTACGGGCACCTGTCGGGCAATATTTAAGTGGTTTAACACCTTCAACTACCAGTTAGCGAGCTGCGCACATCAAATCCACTTGGCACGGTTTTTTATCCCTTAAACCGGGTTCTCTAATAATTATTTATAAAATGCAATTATACAAGCTAAGGGATATTCAGCATCAAAGCTTTTCTATTGAAGAACCATTACGGTCAGAACTTTTTAGTTCAGACCAAATGGAGCAGTATGCAAAGCAATTGGCCACCGGCCATAAACTGCTTGATAAACCCAAAGCCGACCACCTGCTTTCGCGCCTGGCCGATAATGAAAGTACTTTGGTTGAAGTGAGGAACCTTTTAACCGAGGCGCTAAAAGATAACAAGCAAATTTCACCTTCGGGCGAGTGGTTGCTTGATAACTTTTACCTGATCGAAGAACAGATACGCCTTGCCAAAAAACATTTGCCCAAGGGATATAGCGAGGGCCTGCCGCAATTGGCTGGTAAAAAATCGTTGGGTGTTCCGCGCGTGTATGATATAGCGCTGCAAATTATTTCGCACAGCGATGGGCGGTTTGATATGCAAAGCGTTAATAGTTTTTTGGCCTCGTACCACACCGTTACTGCTTTAAAACTGGGCGAACTTTGGGCCATACCCATTATGCTGCGCCTGGCGCTGATTGAAAACCTGCGCCGCGTATCGGCACACATAGCTATTGACCGTGAGAACCGCAACCTGGCCGACTACTGGGCGCAGCTAATGATTAAAGCCGCCGAGAGCGATCCTAAAAGTTTAATACTGGTTATTGCCGACATGGCCCGGTCGAACCCGCCGTTGGAAAGGGCATTTGTGGCCGAACTTACAAGGCAGTTGCGCGGTCGCGGGCCCGGTTTGGCACAGGCGCTAAACTGGTTGGAAGAACGCTTAGGTGAAAGCGGATTAACCAGTACCGAATTGGTGCAGGAGGAAAATCAAAAGCAGGCTGCCGATCAGCTTTCGGTAAGTAACAGCATTAACAGCCTTAGGTTATTAGGCTCGATGGATTGGCGCAGTTTTGTTGAATCAATTAGCGTGGTTGAAAAAATTATGCGCCGCGATGATATATACCGGCAGCTTGATTTTGCCACGCGTGATCAATACCGGCACGTGGTTGAGTGGATTGCTAAAAAAGCGAAGAGCAGCGAACCGGCGGTGGCAGAAACCGCACTACAGCTAGCCGAAGCCCAATCAGTCAAAACACCCGGTACCCCTGAGGCGCACATCGGTTACTATCTTATTGGCGAAGGCCGCGAACAGGTAGAAAAAATTTCGAACGTTCAATTGCCGCTTGTTGATAAAGTGAAGCGCACATTTTCGAAAATACCATTTGCTACTTACCTGTTTTTTATACTTGTATTAACCGGCCTTACCAGCCTGGCCATATTTTACAGGGTAATTTATTTAAACAACCCCTGGCTGATTGCCTTTTTTGTAACCGTTGGCGCGGTAAGTGCGAGCCAGTTGGCGGTATCGCTGGTAAATTTCTTTTGTACGCTTTTTGTGGGGCCGGTGCTTTTGCCCAAGCTTGATTACTCGAAGGGCATACCGGCCGAATCGAGCACGCTGGTGGCCATACCAAGCATGCTGATTAACGAAGAGGAAGTTGAAGATTTAATTGAATCTTTAGAAATCCGTTTTTTGGCAAACAAAGACCGCCATTTATATTTTGGCCTGATAACCGATTTTACCGATGCGTTGGATGAACACCTGCCCGGCGATGAAGGGCTTTTAAATTTTGCGGTTGAAAAAATTGAACAACTCAACCAAAAATACGCTGCTGACGGTGCCATGTTTTTTTTATTCCATCGCCCGCGCCGGTGGAACGCAGCCGAGAAAAAGTGGATGGGTTATGAAAGAAAGAGGGGCAAGCTTACCGACCTTAACGGCTTGCTACGCGGCAATGCCAAAGATGCTTTTGCAAAAATTGTGGGCGACGTCTCGGTTTTGCAAACCGCTAAATATGTAATAACGCTCGACTCGGATACCCAACTTCCGCGCGATGCGGCGGCAAAAATGGTGGCTACCATGGCACACCCCTTAAACGAAGCTGTTTACGATGAGAAAAAACAAAGGGTAATACGCGGCTATGGCATCCTTCAACCCCGGGTAATGATAAGCCTGCCGCGGCAGGATAGTTCGCTTTACGCAAAAATAAATGGCAACGAACCGGGCATTGACCCCTACACCCGCGCAACATCCGATGTTTACCAGGACCTTTTTAAAGAGGGTTCGTTTATAGGCAAGGGAATTTATAATGTAGATATTTTTGAAAAAGTTTTAAAAGGAAAGTTTCCTGAAAACCGCATATTAAGCCACGATTTGCTGGAAGGCTGTTACACCCGCTCGGGATTGCTGAGCGATGTGCAACTGTTTGAAAAATACCCTGCCAAATACAGCACCGACATGAAAAGGCGCCACCGGTGGATACGCGGCGATTGGCAAATTGCCGCCTGGTTTACGCCCTTTGTACCCGATGTAAACAACCGGTGGCATAAAAACCCGCTCAGCGCATTATCGCGCTGGAAAATATTTGACAATATAAGGCGCAGCCTTTTTCCAATCGCCATTACCTTACTCATTATTTCGGGTTGGTTGCTTTTACCCCAGGCCGGTTGGTGGACTTTAATGGTATCGCTCATTATTGTACTGCCTTCGGTTGCAGTTTCGGTTTGGGATGTAATACGTAAACCGAGGGATGTAATCTTTAGGCACCACCTTATTTTGGCCAGCCGCAATGCGGGCAATACGGCTATAAGCACCATGTTTACCCTTATTTGCCTGCCGTACGAAGCCTTTGTAAATTTAGATGCCATGTTGCGCACCGCCTGGCGCATGTGGATTAGCCACCGGCACTTACTGGAGTGGAGCCCGGCGCAGGTAACAGCAGCAAGAGATTCGAATAGTTTTTGGGCATCGTATCTTAACATGGCTGTTGAGCCGCTTGTTGCCATTGGTGTAGCAGTGTATTTGTATTTACGCTTACCGGTGGTTTACCCGGTAGCCGGGCCCATATTGTTGCTATGGTTATGCGCGCCTTTAATTACCTGGCTGGTAAGCAGGCCGCTGCCCAAAATAGTTGCCGAGCTTAGCCCGCAACAAAAAATTTACCTTCAAAAGCTATCGCGAAAAACCTGGGCGTTTTTTGATGTACTGGTAAACGAAACCGAAAACTGGTTACCACCCGATAATTTGCAGGAGGTACCGGTACCGGTGATAGCACACCGCACATCGCCAACCAATATAGGGTTGGCGATGCTTTCAAATCTTTCGGCCTGCGATTTTGGTTTTATAACCACCGGCCAGTTTATTGACCGCACACAAAAAACCTTTGCCACCCTTGGCAGGATGGAAAGGTACCATGGCCACTTTTATAATTGGTACGATACACAAACCATTGGCCCTTTGCTGCCGCATTATGTATCGACAGTAGATAGTGGTAACCTGGCCGGGCACTTATTAACCTTAAGGCAAGGCATCATCGCCCTGCGCGGCGAAAGGATTGTTACCGAAAATATTTTTGAAGGTATATCAAGCACCCTGCGGGTACTTGCCGATAATGTAGGCAAAGATGAATTTTTGTTACTGCACGATTTTAAAATTGAACTGGAAAAAGCCCAAAACGCACAACCGGCAAATTTGCGCGACTTGCTAAAATGGGTGGAGAATTTAAGCCGCAGTTATGATGACCTTGGCATTAAACTAAACCCGCCCGAGGATAGTGCTGCCGGCTATTGGAAAGGTGCACTGGCAAAACAAATAAGCGCCATTATTTACGAATTGCAGCAGTTAATACCCTGGCTGTTTGTTGCGCACGGCGATAGCACTATTGAAAACCTGATAAAAAGCGCAGGCATACCTACGCACGAAGAGTTGAGTGAGTTAAACCAAATGCTTCTTTCGCAATTGGCTGATGGTGATTTTAAGAACGGCGTATTGAATTCTGAAACGAAATTGCAACAACGGTTTACACAAATAACCCAGCTTGAAAACCAAAGCGCAGATTTTGCAAACCTGGAGTGGGACTTTTTATACGACAAAGGAAAAAGCCTGCTTAGCATTGGATATAATGTAGATGAGCACCGGGTTGATGCCAGCTATTATGATTTACTTGCCAGCGAAGCACGGCTGGCTATTTTCTTTGCCATTGCACAGGGCAAAATACCACAGGAAAGTTGGTTTGCACTGGGCAGGCACTTGCTGAATATAGATGGCGATGCCGTGCTGCTATCGTGGAGCGGTTCGATGTTTGAATACCTGATGCCGATGCTGGTAATGCCCGGTTTTACCAATACCCTGTTATCGCAAACAGATGATACATCCGTACAACGCCAGATTGATTACGGAAAACAAATGGGTGTGCCATGGGGAATTTCGGAGTGTTGTTATAATACGATTGATGCCTTGCGCAATTACCAGTACCGTGCATTTGGCGTACCGGGCCTTGGTTTAAAAAGAGGGTTGGGCGAAGACCTTGTTATTGCACCATACGCATCGGTACTGGCGTTGATGGTTGAGCCCGAAAAATCGTGTCAGAACCTTGAAAGGATTACGGCGCTTGGGTTTGAAGGCAAGTATGGATTGTACGAGGCCATTGATTATACAGCAACACGTTTACAACGCGGGCAAACTTATGCGCTCATTCAATCTTTTATGGCACACCACCAGGGTATGAGTTTACTATCGCTGGCATCGGTGCTGCTTGGGCAGCCCATGCAAAAAAGATTTGAAGCCGACCCATCATTTAACGCCACGCTGTTATTGCTTGAAGAACGGATTCCAAAAATGACTTCGTTCTATATACATACTACCGATATTGCCGATACACATGCCGAGCCTACCGAATCGGAAGTGCGGGTTATACGCTCATTGCAAACACCGGTGCCCGAAGTGCAGTTGCTTTCAAACGGCAACTATCATTTAATGTTAACGGCCGCCGGTGGTGGTTATAGCAAATGGAGAGATTATGCCATTACCCGGTGGCGAGAAGATGCTACCTGCGATAACTGGGGCACCTTTTGCTATATCCGCGATGTAGATCAAAATACGTTTTGGTCTACCACGCACCAGCCAACGCACAAAAAGGGCAGCAACTACGAAGTAGCTTTCTCTCAGGGCCGCGCCGATTTCAGGGATATGCACAATGGTATTGAAACGCATACCGAAATTGTGGTTTCGCCGGAAGATGATATTGAAATGCGCCGTGTGCACATTACCAACCGCACCGGTAGGCGAAAAGTAATTGAGTTTACCACCTACGCCGAAGTTGCCATTGCGCACCCCGGCGCCGATGCCGCGCACCCCGCGTTTAGTAAGTTATTTGTGCAGACTGAAATATTGGAGCAGCAAAACGCCATCATCTGTTCGCGCCGCCCGCAATCGGCCAATGAGAAAGTGCCGTGGATGTTCCATTTGGTAAAAGTACACACTAAAAACCCGGTTAGCATTTCGTACGAAACCGACCGGGCAAAATTTATTGGGCGAACACATACGCTTACCTCGCCGGCGGCAATGATGAAAAACGGAACGCTGAGCGGAAGCCAGGGCGCTGTAATTGACCCTTGCGTTGCCATCCGGTACCGGTTGGAAATTGAAGATGATGAAACAGTTATTGTTGACATACTTATAGGAGCTACGGAAACGCGCGATGCCTGCCAGCTTTTAATTGATAAATACCAGGATAAGCACCACAAAGACCGCGTTTTTGAACTGGCCTGGACGCACAACCAGGTGGTGCTGCGCCAGATAAACGCCAGCGAGGCCGAAGCGCAATTATACACGCGCCTGGCAGGTTCTATCATATTTATGAACCCGTTGTTAAGGGCCGAAGCCGGTGTGTTATTGAGTAACCAGCGCGGGCAAAGTGGTTTGTGGCCGTACTCGGTTTCGGGCGATTTGCCTATTGTGTTTATACGGGTTGAAGAGCAAACCAAAATTGATTTGGTAAAACAATTGATACAGGCACATACCTACTGGCGCTTAAAAGGCCTTGCCGTTGACCTTGTTATTTGGAACGAAAACTACGGCGGTTACCGGCAGGTAATACAGAATGAAATTATGGGCCTTGTGTCCACACTGCCAACTGAAAAATCGGGTGGTATTTACGTGCGCGCATCAGACCAGATTTCGGTGGAGGATAGGATTTTGTTTCAAACTGTGGCGCGCATAAACATTTCGGGTGCCGAAGGTTCATTGGCCGATTTCGTGAATAAGAAAGGGACTATCAAGCCCGGTATGCCGTTTATGACTCAAATACCGGTGGCACCTTCCAACGAAATCCCCTCGGAACAATTACCGGCGCTGCTGTTTAAAAACGGCACCGGTGGCTTTACACCCGATGGTAAGGAGTATGTAATAACCGTAACCGATAAAAAACCTACGCCGGCGCCATGGGTCAATATTTTAACCAATCCATCTTTCGGTACCATTGTGTCGGAAAGCGGGCATTGTTATACGTGGGCCGAAAACGCGCATGAGTACCGGCTTACGCCATGGAGCAACGACCCGGTTAGTGATATTGGCGGAGAGGCCTTTTATTTGCGCGATGAAGAAACCGGCCACTACTGGTCGGTATCGTCACTACCCCGTGCAACGCGCACCGGTTATACGGTAAGGCACGGGTTTGGGTATTCGGTGTTTGAGCATACCGAGGCCGGTATAAAATCCGAAATGACCGTATATGTTGATTTGGAAGCCGCCATAAAGTTTACCGTTATCAAACTGGAAAACGTATCGGGGCAGCCGCGTAAAATATCTGTTACCGGTTACACCGAATGGGTGTTGGGCGAACAAAAGGCTAAGTCGGCAATGTTTGTAACCACCGAGTGGGATACAGAAACCGGAACACTGTTTGCGCGCAATACTTATAACAAGGAGTTTGAAGGGCGCACCGCGTTTTTTGATACCGACGAAATCAATAAAACCTTTACGGGTGACCGGACTGAATTTATTGGCCGGAACAATACCTTGCGAAACCCCGATGCCATGTTGCGCACCCGGCTTTCGGGTAAACGCGGGGTGGGAGTGGACCCTTGCGCCGCCATACAGGTTTACATTGATTTGCCCGACGAAACTGCCCGCGAGGTTACCTTTAAACTGGGCGCCGGCAAAAGTTATAACGAGGCCAAGAATATTGTAAAACAGTTTACCGGTGCCGATAAAGCGCAGGTTGCCCTGCAAAAAGTAAAGGCTTACTGGGCCAATACGCTTGGCAAAATAAAAGTTGAAACGCCCGATGCCGGGCTAAATGTATTGGCCAATGGCTGGTTGCCTTACCAGGTTTTAGCCTGCCGTATATGGGGGCGCACCGGTTTCTACCAAAGTAGCGGCGCCTTTGGTTACAGGGACCAATTGCAGGATTCGCTGGCTTTGTTGCATGTAGTGCCACAGGTGGCGCGTAAGCAAATTATGTTGTGCGCAACAAAACAATTTAAAGAGGGCGACGCCATGCACTGGTGGCACCCACCGGTTGGCCGGGGTGTGCGCACGCACTGTAGCGATGACTTTTTATGGCTACCGTTTGCCACCGCCCTCTATGTATTAACCACCGGCGACACTGCCATTTTGCAGGAACGCGCTGCTTACCTTGAAGGACGGATATTAGGCCCCGATGAGGAATCAAACTACGATTTGCCAACGCAATCGAGCGAGGTGGGGACTTTGTACGAACATTGCGTAAAAGCTATCAGGCATGGTTTACGTTATGGCGAAAGAGGCCTGCCCCTGATGGGCACCGGTGATTGGAACGACGGTATGAACGAAGTGGGCCGGCACGGCAAAGGTGAAAGTGTTTGGTTAGCGTTTTTTCTGTATGATATTTTAAAACAGTTTGGCAAATTAGCCGGTATGCAGGGCGATGTTGCCTTTAGCGAAGAATGCGAAAATGAAGCGCTGAAACTGCAACAGAACATCGAAAAATCGGCGTGGGATGGCAACTGGTATATCCGTGCGTTTTTCGATAACGGTATGGCCCTGGGCTCGGCGGCAAATGATGAATGCAAAATTGATTGCATTGCGCAAAGCTGGGCGGTCATTTCGGGTGCTGGCGATGTTGAAAGGCAAAAAACCGCCATGCAATCTGCCTACACGCACCTGGTTGATCAAAAGCTCGAGCTAATTAAATTGCTGGCTCCGCCGTTCGATAAATCGAACCTGGAGCCCGGTTACATAAAAGGTTACGTACCCGGTGTGCGCGAAAACGGTGGCCAGTACACCCACGCTGCCGTTTGGCTTGTGATGGCTTTGCAAAACTTGGCGATAACAGTAAGGTGTGGGAATTATTTAATTTAATAAACCCCATTAACCATACCAAAACCCCGCAAAGCATTGCCGTTTACCGCGATGAGCCTTACGTAATGGCCGGCGATGTGTATGCCCAATCGCACCCGGCACAGGGTGGGTGGAGTTGGTACACCGGTTCGGCGGGATGGATGTACCGGTTGATAACCGAATCGATGCTGGGCATTAAAATGGAAGAAGGAAAGCTGCGTTTTGAACCCTGCGTGCCTGCCGATTGGAAATCGTTTAAGATTACCTACCGGTATAAAACGGCAGTTTACAACATCGCATTTACACAAAGCAACAACGGCAAACGCGCCATTGTGCTTGACGGCGAACCCCTGCCCGACCATTTAATTATCCTGCAAGACGACGGCGCCGAGCACCATATTGAAGTTGAATGGGCGGCGGTGGAGATGACGACGGTGTAGGGATGTTATGTGGTTGCTCATCCGCCGCGGCGGATGGGCTCGGGCTATTCGCTTCAAGCCCTCGCAAAGCCTCGGGGCTTTACGCTTCTATCGCTAACCCGTCCCGATAGCTATTGGGAAGCCATTTTTCTGAATCAGGATTGGATGCAGATTATAGGATTAACAGCCTGATTAATACCAGTGCTACGAGTGGTTGGCTGTTTTGTATTAAGCCCTGGCGGGGCGGCCTTATAGTGGCCTTCTTTGGTTGATATATATGCCAACAACTTTAGCATAGCTGAAAACAATTCCCTTAAAAAACATATCAACAAATTTTTAGTTTCAGATAATATTTGGCTATTTGCTTTATCATCTAATTTTATAGAAAATGAGAAAAATATTATCTCTGCTGATATTGAATTTATTGTTAGCCCGTGCAATAATGGCCCAGGCACCCGAGGGTATTAATTACCAGGCGGTGGTAAGAGATGCCACGGGGCATGTACTAGCCAACCAAAGTGTAAGCGTTAAAATACTGATACATGATGCAACACCAACCGGTAGCATTGTTTTTCAGGAAATACACGCTGCGCAAACCAACCAGTTTGGTTTGGTAAACCTGGTGGTGGGTAGTGTAAGCAGTTTAAGCACAGTAAACTGGGGCAGCGGCAATAAATACATGCAAGTACAACTGGACCCAACCGGTGGCAACAGCTATACCGATATGGGTACTACCCAGCTAATGAGCGTGCCTTATGCCCTTTTTGCCGGCAACTCGGTTAACCAACAAGGGGCCACGGGTGCAACCGGTGCCACCGGCAACATTGGCGCTACCGGCCCAACGGGCAACAATGGCAATAACGGCGTAACGGGTGCTACCGGACCAACAGGTAATAACGGCACTACAGGCGCCACAGGTACAGGTTTGCGGGGCCTTACCGGGGCCACAGGCTCAACCGGCATTGGCGGTGGTGCCACAGGGCCTACCGGCCCTACCGGTGCCACAGGTATAACCGGTGCAGGAGGCGGCGCCACGGGTCCAACCGGTAATAATGGAGCCATAGGTGCAACCGGCGAAACGGGTACCGCCGGCGCAACAGGTGCAACCGGCACAACCGGTGCCCCGGGCAATAACGGCGCAACCGGCCCTACCGGTACTACAGGTAATACGGGTGCCACTGGCGCAACAGGCAATAC
>Ga0206832_10009_pt1 | contig 55437 bp, 47 predicted proteins | sample Alteio_BWOrgCont_74_FD_152896 | JGI IMG/M metagenome (GOLD analysis project Ga0206832, IMG submission 152896) | Enriched cells from forest soil in Barre Woods Harvard Forest LTER site, Petersham, Massachusetts, United States -... | ecosystem: Environmental > Terrestrial > Soil > Temperate forest >... | reverse complement strand
ATTGAACGCTTACTGGCCGGATTTATTATAAGAAGCAATTTCTATTACGTGCGGAAGTATCAAAACCCACATACAATCATTTCTTTTTGTGTGGCCTTTTCTTTAAATATTTTTCCAGCTGAGTAACCGCTTTTGGTGTTTCAATCTCATTATGCATACACGTATCGGTGCTTAAAAAGGGGCGCACTTTTTTACCGAATGTATTGTACGGCACTCTGTAATTAGCAAAAACAATGTACCGGGCTCCTATCTCAAAGTTGTAACCGCAATCGCCCCCGGTCCCCAACCCGGTCACAACTTCAATTGTATCGTTGCTTATCCTTCCCTTATAGGTTTCTAGTTCGGCAATCCGGTATTTTACTAAAGTAACCTGCATCCGCTGGGGCAGCAAAGAGTCATCACTATTAACTGTAAACAAAGTACTATCAATAACCTTTCCAATCAGAATAACATCCGTACCCTTAATCTCATTTGCCAAATCAAATTTACCCGTTTGCACACAAGTACAGCAGTATATATTGCCACACCCAAGTAAGAACCCCACTAGCAAACCTAAGCGCATATTCCCACTATTTTTATTGTTCACCTTACGACCCCACGGCATCCAACTCAGCTAAAAAATCCTTTATCGCCGAATAAACCTTCTGCATATCCTTAGCCGAAGTGCAATAGGGCGGTAGGATATAAATAATATGCCCAAGTGGCCGTAATATGATTTTTCTTTCAATAAAAAACGTATAAGCGCGATCGCGGATATTGTTTAAATAGCCCCTGTCATCGGTTTTTAATTCAATAGCAATGATAGTTCCCCGGTGCCGAACATCTGCGACAAAAGCGTTTTGCCTCATTTCAGATTCAAAAGCAGTATGCCATTTTTCTATCTGCCCAATCTTCTCAAACGTGTTATCAGTTTCGAACAACTTAAGGCTGGCAATACCCGCAGCGCAGCCCAAGGGGTTTGCCGTGTAACTATGCCCATGAAAAAACATTTTTGCTTTTTCGTTCGAAAGAAAGGCTTCGTAAATATCTGCCGTGCAGGTAGTGGCCGCAAATGGTAAAAACCCACCGGTAATGCCTTTTGATAAACAAATAATATCGGGTTTGTTTTGGCAATAATCTGTTGCCAAAAATTTACCGGTACGGCCAAAGCCGGTCATTACCTCATCGGCAATAGTTAATATGTTATTGGCTTTGCAAATGCCTATCAATTCATCCAAAATCTGCTCGGTATACATCAACATACCAGCTGAACCTAAAACCAATGGTTCAAAAATAAAGCCGGCAAAACTGGTTTTGCCGTAGCGTTCAATTAGCGCATTTAGTTCATCAACCGTCTGTTTTTCGTTACCCGGCGTGGGTGTTGGGATAAACTCAACATCGAACAACAAATTTTGAAACGGAGCGGTAAACAAACCACGTGCACTAATACTCATTGCACCAAACGTATCGCCGTGGTAAGCGTCTTTAAATGCAATAATCTTGCTCCGCTGTTCACCTTTGTTCCAATAAAACTGCAAGGCCATTTTAATGGCTACCTCAACGGCGGTTGAACCATTATCTGAATAGAAAACCCTTTTATGAAATGGAATGTGTTGCAATAACCGTTCAGCCAGTTCAACAGCGGGCTCATGGGTAAAGCCGGCAAAAATAACCTGCTCCATTTTTTTTGCCTGCGCGTAAATGGCATCAGCAATATCAGGGCTAGCGTGCCCGTGTATGTTAGTCCACCAGCTAGAAACGGCATCTATATATTGATTACCAGCTTCGTCGTACAAATAACTTCCCTGGCCGCGCACCATGGGTATAAAAGGTAAAGCGTCCTTCATTTGCGTGTAAGGATGCCATATAATATCGCGGTCGCGGTTTTGAAGTGAAGAACTCAAAGCAAATAACATTTTGAAAGTGACAACCGTAAATACTCTGCCTGCTGGTGCACAAAATCTTTATTGATGACTGTTGATTCATCAATACGGCCCAACATTTTTACCTGCGCAAAGTGTTCAATAACCTCTTCATTATCTAAGTAATTATCGCCGCTGAAAATCAACCCTAACAGCTTTATTCCCTCTTGGCGCAACAACTCAATGCTCAAAAGGGTATGGTTAATGCTGCCCAAATAATTACGGCAAACAAGTATTACTGGTACTTCTAAAGCGCTTATTAAATCAACGATGCATTCGCGATCGTTCAAAGGCACCATTAAGCCACCAGCACCTTCAATAATTAAATGGCCCTGGGTTAAAGGGGCTGTGCATTTTTCGATATCGATCTCCATACCCTCTTGTTTTGCGGCGTAATGAGGAGATGAGGCTGTTTTAAGCGCATACGCTTCGGGATGGATAGAGCTGACCGCATTTGTAATTAAGGATTGAACCGTCCGTACATCGCTGTTATCGAGGTTACCGCATTGCACGGGTTTCCAGTAATCTGCCTGTAAAGCTTCAACCAATACTGCCGAGGCAATAGTTTTGCCGACACCGGTACCAATACCGGTTACAAAAATATTTTTAGGCAACGGCTGCATTATAGCGAGTTAATTACTTCAGCAAGTTTAATCACTTCCTGCTTCGAATTAAAACTATGTATGCAAATTCGTATCCTTTCTTTTCCGCGGGCCACGGTTGGGTAAAGTATGGCTCTAACGTCGAACCCGGCCTGCTGTATTTGCTGGGCTATTTGTTTAACCTGCTCGTTACCCACCACAATTAACGATTGAATGGGGCTATTGCTCGCAGTAAGGCCATATTTTGTTTGCCCCTTAAACTGCTGCCTGAAAACATCTATAAGTTCAGACAACTGCGCCCTCCTGTCATCGGCCTCTAATAAAAACCGGTGCGCACATTTTATTGTAGCTAATGAATGAAACGGCAATGAAGTAGAATAGATAAACGGCCGGCAGTAGTTAATCATAAACGCCTTTAAATCCTCATTGCAAAGCATAACGGCACCATGGGCACCAACCGCCTTGCCGAATGTATTAATACGCGCTATGCATTTATTTTCGAGCTTTAAATCGCAAACAAGGCCACGCCCTTTTTCGCCCGATATGCCCACGGCATGTGCCTCATCCACAATCAAACCTGCATTATATTTTTGGCACAACAATGCAATCTCTTGCAACGGAGCAAAATCGCCATCCATGGAGTAAACCGATTCAACTACCACATATTTTAAGCCTTGACTAACTTTTAGTTTTTCTTCCAAATCGGCCACGTTATTATGCGCAAACCGGGTAGCGTCAGCGCGGCTGTTTCTTATACCATCGTGAATTGAAGCATGTACCAGTTCATCATAAATAATGGTATCTCTTCTGTAGGGCAGGGTTGAAAGCAGGCCGTAATTAGCATCAAAACCCGAGTTGAAAATTAAAGCAGCTTCCGCACCGTAAAAATCAGCCAAATACCGTTCCACCGATTCGGCATATTCGCTATTGCCCGACAAAAGCCTTGAACCCGTGCTGCCCAATCCATATTGAGCCGCAGATTGAACTTCGGCCTCCACACGTTTTTTTAATTCTTCGTCGCGCGCAAAACCGAGGTAGTCGTTAGAATAAAAATCTATAAGGCCGGCAATTATTTTGAGGGAACGAAAATTATTTTCCTGTTTGCGCTGTTCAAGTTTACCGGCAATATATTGTTGTATAGAGTCGCTCATTAATACAATATTTTACCGCCAAGCGTGCAAAGAACGCAAAAGTTTTTTTGAGAAATCACAAGGGCAGTTAAAAGGATACTAAAACGCATTGATTTTTAATTGGCAACCGCCTCTTGCTTTTCTGCCTTGAAAGACTCACGGGGTTTTAAACCAAGCAGCTCAAACATTTCGCGGTCGGCATCAAAATCGGGGTTAGGGGTGGTAAGCAGTTTCTCGCCGGTAAATATGGAGTTTGCACCGGCCAAAAAGCAGAGCGCCTGTTGCTCGTAACTCATTTCATTTCTTCCTGCAGATAAACGCACCATAGCCTTAGGCATTAATATACGGGCGGTGGCAATCATACGCACCATTTCCCAAACTTTAACACGTTCGCGGCCCTCAAGCGGGGTGCCTTTTACTGATACCAGTGCATTAACCGGCACAGATTCAGGATGCAAGGGACGAGTTGCCAATGTGTGCAACAATTTTATCCGGTCATCATCTGTTTCGCCCATACCAATTATACCACCGCAGCAAACACTCAAGCCGGCTTTCTCAACGTTATTCAAAGTATCTAACCTATCGTTATAAGTTCGGGTGGTAATGATATCATCATACTTCTCTTCGGATGTATCGAGGTTATGATTGTAAGCATAAAGCCCCGCTTCTTTCAAACGCGCAGCCTGATCTTCGGTTAACATACCCAATGTGCAGCAAACTTCAAGGCCTAATGAGTTAACACCTTTCACCATGTCTATCACCTTATCAAAGTCCGAATTATCGCGCACATTGCGCCATGCAGCACCCATGCAAAAGCGGGTTGAGCCGCCATTTTTAGCATCAAGGGCTTTATCAATCACCTGCTCATACGTCATTAGCTTATGCGCGTCAACACCGGTGTTATATCGAGCAGCTTGCGGGCAGTAAGCGCAGTCTTCTGAGCATCCACCTGTTTTAACCGATAGCAGAGTACAAACCTGCACCTCGCCGGTGGCCTGGTATTTTTTATGGATAGTGGCGGCTTTAAAAATTAATTCAAGCACGGGTTGGTTGTAGATTGCCTTTATTTCGTCAAGTGTCCAATCGTTTCTTATTTCGGTCATAATCTTGTTTTTCCTGTGTAGCAAATATAACGGCTAATGCGAAAGAATATAGTGTGCCATAGTTTTATGTCCCTCCTCCGAAAAATGGATTTCATCGGCAAAAAGGTATAATTTCTTCGGATTGTTGTCTTTTGAACAAAAGTCTATTGGGTCGGCGAAGGGGATTTGCAGCGAAGAGCAGAAAGCCTTCACCATATTTTGCGGATTTCTGGCGCTTGCATCGGGATTATTTAACTGCGACCGATAGGGTAACATTACCACATCCATTTTTACCCCGGCAGATTTACAGGCTTCATTACACAACCTTAAATAGTCCATGGACCTTACATAACGAAAATAATCGCTTGAATAAAACCCCGCATCATATTGAAAATACCTGTTTGAGTTTTGGTAGAAAAAGAGCTTTATTAATTTATAGGTGGCGTAATCATCCTGCAATCTGCTATTGATTTTACCAATCAGGTTAGGCCTTGCCATTTCAGGTAATTCAGCCGAGTTGCTTTTCCCGTAAACATCGTTTAAACAAAAAAAGATGGTGACTCTTGCAATTGAGGAATCATCTTTTGCCAAAACACTTTTTAGCAATTCGTAATAATCAAAATCGGAATAGCCTATTAAAGAGTAGTTCATGATGTTGACTGAATCCACCTGTTTTGCAACGATGGCAGCAAATGTTGATGAATCATCTACACCAACACCCTCAGTTACCGAGTCCCCGATATAAAGCCATTTCTTTTTTTTAGAGGAATAAGGCACCGGGCTTTTTCTGCAACCAAACTCATCTGTATGAAATGGTTGGCCCCAAACATAACCGGTGGCGTTTTCTTTTAAGCCCGGCGTGTTACGGTATTTATGTTTAACGATAAGCGATGAATCGAATTTGCGATTGTAAATTTTGCTCAGCACCACACGCGATAATCCCTCCAGCAAAACCAGCAAAATAATCACCGTTAAAACCGTAAACAAAAACCGTTTCATCGCTTCAAATTCAATTCAAAATAAAGGTAAGTTTTCATTGGCAAAATCGGGCTCAAAAATATTTCCCTCCAAATTCTACGATATTATATATTCGCGCCCTATTTTTTTAACCTTTTAAATTTTTAAACTATGTTCAAAAACATTCGTCAGTACGAAAACCTGCACATCGCTTTCTGGCTTATCAAAGACAGTTGCTGGGTAACTTCTTTTAAAACCCTTGGCATGTTAATGATTATTCCAACCTTGTTTGTATCGGTTGATATTGCCTACAAATCAAGAAAAAACACGGCCGATTTATTTCATAACGTAGCTGTATGTTTATGGATAAGCGCCAACGCCACCTGGATGACCGGTGAATTTTTCTACCAGGATTCATTCCGCCCGTATGCAACGGTATTTTTTGTATTGGGTTTAGCGGTGGTAGGTTTTTATTATGTGGTTTACTTCCCAAAGGCCCCAACTGAGGAACACTGAGTGGGTTTAACAATCAACAGCGGGCCCGCAAAGGTCCGCTGTTTCTTTTAGTTTTCAACCAGCGCTAAGAGAACACTTAATTTGTCCTTTAACTGCTTGCGGTCAACAATAAAATCGAGGAAGCCATTTTCTAATTGAAACTCGGAGGTTTGAAAACCTTCAGGCAGTTTCTTCTTAATGGTTTCTTCAATTACACGCGGGCCGGCGAAACCAATCAGAGCACCGGGCTCAGCAATATTAAAATCGCCCAGCATGGCGAACGATGCTGTTACTCCACCGGTGGTAGGGTTTGTCATTAAACTGATAAAAGGAATTTTTGCGTCGGCAAGCAGGTTAAGTTTGGCCGATGTTTTGGCCATTTGCATCAACGAAAATGCCGATTCCATCATCCGCGCACCGCCCGATTTTGATATGATAAGCAAAGGAATTTTTTGGTCCATACAATAATCTATGGAACGGGAAATCTTCTCACCCATCACCGAGCCCAACGAACCGGCAATAAAGCTAAAATCCATAGCAGCTATTAACAGCCGGTGTTCGCCGCAGGCTCCAACAGCTACACGCATGGCATCTTTCAACCCGGTTGATTCTTGTGCTTCTTCAATTCTTCTCTCGTACGGTTTCAGGTCGGTAAAGTGTAGAAAATCAACAGGCACCAGGTCGTCAAATAGTTCGGCAAAGCGGTGCTCGTCAAAAATAATACTAAAGTATTCTTCGGCATCTATACGCTCGTGATAGTTACATTCGGGGCAAACGTGCAGGTTTTCTTTAAGCTTGGTAACAAGCATAGTGTTTTTGCAGTTTTGGCACTTATGCCAAACTCCTTCGGGCGTTTCTTTCTTCTCTTCAGTTGTAGTCTGAACTCCCTTACGAAACCGCTTCCACCATGGAACTTTTTCTTCCATTTTATAATTTTTGCTTTGAGCAAAACATTGCGCTCACAGCTTATTACGCAATAGTAATCTTTTTATTCAGATACACATCCTGTATCGAATTCAACAAAGCCACGCCTTCTTTTAACGGGCGCTGGAAAGCCTTGCGGCCAGATATTAAGCCCATACCGCCAGCGCGCTTGTTAATGATGGCGGTAGTCACCGCATCAGCCAAATCAGTTGCCCCGGCCGAGGCGCCACCTGAGTTAATTAGCCCAACCCTACCCATGTAGCAGTTAGCCACCTGGTAGCGGCAAAGGTCTATCGGGTGATCGGTAGTTAGTTGCGAGTAAACACGTTTATCAGTTTTGCCGAAGTTAATGGCCGTATAACCACCATTGTTTTCAGGCATTTTTTGCTTGATAATATCTGCCTGTATAGTTACGCCTAAGTGGTTGCCCTGGCCTGTTAAATCAGCAGACACGGAATAATCAACCCCATCTTTCTTGAAAGCCGAATTACGCAGGTAGCACCATAAAATAGTAGCCATGCCTAACTCATGCGCATATTCAAAAGCTTTTGCAACTTCTACTATCTGGCGTTTCGATTCTTCGCTGCCAAAATAAATGGTAGCCCCAACCGCAGCACAACCCATGTTCCATGCATCTTTTATAGTGCCGAACATGATTTGGTCGTAGCTGTTAGGATAGCTCAAAAACTCATTATGGTTAATCTTTACAATTAAAGGAATTTTATGCGCGTATTTGCGGGCAACAATACCCAAAACGCCATAAGTTGAAGCTACTGCATTGCAGCCGCCTTCAATGGCCAGCTTTACAATATTTTCGGCGTCAAACATGGGTACGTTGGGCGCAAAGGAAGCCCCGGCGCTGTGCTCAATACCCTGGTCTACCGGCAAAATAGAAACGTAGCCGGTTCCGCCTAAACGCCCGTGATTGGCTATGGCCGACAGGTTGCGTAATACATTGATATTCCGGTTAGAATCTTTCCAAATGTCATCAATAAAGCTGGCTTTAGGGAGGTGAAGCTGGTCTTTAGATATGGTGTTTGAAGTGTGGTTTAACAGGTAATTGGCCTTTTCTTCGCCTAACAGGGTAACAATATCGTCTATCTTCATTATTTAAGTTTTGAGTGGCAAATGTAAAAATTTACATGATGTGGAAGAAACAGCAGGGTAATAGTGCCAAAACTAATTGATTTCTAGCTCAATAGACATCATTACTAAGACCATGAAAGATCAGGAGACCTAGCAACGAAAATTCAAGATTTAAATATCTCCGGGCTACCTTTTACCTTATTTACTCTTCACGATCTTCCGGCTAAGCACCTTATTACCATCTGAAATATGAATGATATAGGTACCCGCTGCAAGGCCATCCAAATAAAATTTGGTGTTGAATACGCCCGGATGGCTTTGCTGCTCACTTCTGTGCGAAATCAGTGCTCCCTTCAAATCGTAAACATTTAAATCAACTTTTGAAGCTTCATTTAAATAATACTGAACGTATACTTCATTATCGGTAGGGTTGGGATAGCAGGTTAACACAATCATGTTCTCTGCCGGCACTTCATTAATGGCTACCGTGGTAGCAACAAGTGGTGGGTTTGTGTTGCGCGGTGGTATAGATGTGGGCGCAGGGCTTAAAAAACGGTTACCATCAACATTCATCCATTGGGCATCATCACTGGTGGTATAGTTGCGGGTTGCAACCTGGCTAATGTGTATAAAATCGCCCTGTGCACGATGCTTGTTTACATCAAACAATAAATAACCGCGTTTGGTGGCTTCAAGATACTTGATATGGGGATTACCCGACAACAAAAGCGTTTGAATACCACTTAAACCGGTGGCGGTTGAAGTTACGCTGGTGCCAATAAATTCGGTAGCCACTGAACCGGCACCGGTTGCCGCAACATAAGTTGAATCGGGATGAGGAAGGTCGCTGGCCCATGATGAATGAATATCGCCGGTTACGAAAACTACATCTTTAATGTTCTGCTGCATAATATAGTCGAACACGCGTTTACGCTCGGCCGGATACCCATCCCATTGGTCGCCGTTTAATATACTTCCGCCAAAATCAAGCGGCGCTATCATAACCTGGTTACCGAAAATGCGCCATTGTACCGAGGTATCGCTCAGTTGGCTTTCAACCCAGCTTAATTGGGCAGGGCCCAACATTTGCCGATTGGGATTAGTGAGATATGCATTGGTAAGCGGAATTAAAGAACCCAAGGAGGAATCGCGGCCCTCATAACGGGTATCCAACATAATGAGGTTAAGCAAATTGCCCCACTTAAAATTGCGGTGAACAATCGAGTCGTTACCCGGTGCTGTTTCGCGGATAGGTAACCACTCAAAATAAGCTTTAAAGGCCCTTGCTTTGCGCGCGTACCAGCTACCTTGTGTTGCGGGATTATGATTTTGAGCTCCGCTATTCCATGAATTATTGGCAACATCATGATCGTCCCAAATCTGAATCCATGGATATTGCTGAAAAATTGCCTGCTGGTCGAGGTCCAAATGGTATTGTGATTGCCATAGGCGATAATCGGCAATGGTAATGGCATCGTGATTTAACGGATGTAGGCGTGTGGTATCGTTTTGATAATCGCTGCCGCCCGCTTCATATTCATAATAATAGTCGCCAAGGTGCATTACCGCATCAAGGTCGTTACGTTTAGATATATCGTTGTACGAATTAAAGTAACCGGATTGAAAATCGGAGCATGAGAAAGCTGCGAACCTAAGGCTATCAACGTTTCCTACCGGTAAAGTGCGCGTTCGCCCCGTAATGGAATACACACCACCGGTGCTAAAACGGTAATAATACCAGGTGTTAGATTGAAGGCCGGTTACGTCAACCTTTACGCAATAGTCGGTAGAGCTATCGGTGGTAGTTGAGTTTTGCTGAACAATATTTGTAAAGTTAACATCAGTAGCCATTTGCCAGTTTACTGTAACTGTGCTATCGAAAGTTACCGCCTGCCCCATAGAATCGACTAAATCTATATCGGTAGTTTGAGAACCGCGAACGGCATCAAGCGGAAGTGTTACGCGGGTCCAGATAATAACCCTATCGCTTAGCGGGTCGCCGGAGGCCACTCCGTGATAAAACGGCGCTTGTTGAGGTATTACACCCGGGCGGCAAGGCAGCATGAAATCCTGCGCGCTTAAAAAAACATAACCAAAGGCAAACATAAACAGTAGTAAAAATTTATTCATATGTATTAATTTAGGGGGCCTGGTTTTGGGCAGCGCCAAATTAGAACACCCAATTCAAATTAAACCCGGTTTACCCCCTTGAAACGATGATTTAACCAACTCTTCACCTTTTGATAATAAACCCAAAAGCACTGTTGTTATAAATGACGCAGAGCGTTTTTAAGCCAGTAAAAATTTGCAAGCCTCTTCCATGAACTCGGTTGGTTTCTCGGCCTGCACCCAGTGCCCGGCACCGGCAATTTCTACCAATTGGTTGTTGGGGAATAAATCCATGATATCGGAATAGTTGGAAGCGTTTATGTAATCGGACTTTGCACCTTTTACAAATAAGGCAGGCCCCAAAAAAGGTTTAGCCGAGGTTATCCCCTCTCTAATTTCTTCGTAATGCCTTGAAAGCGAATCGAGGTTAAACTTCCACTCAAGGTGCATGTCTTGTGCATCGCGTTGCAGGCCCTTCATTAAAAACTGGATGGTGGTTTTGTCATCTCCCAACCTTTTGCTCAACACGGCCTCAACATCCTCACGCCTGGTAGCATTGGTTACGTCGGCAGCCAGCAAGGCCTCAAAAATTTGCGTGTGATGGTCTTCGGCTACTGTGGGGGCTATATCGACTACTATTAGTTTCTCAACCATATCGCTATGTTCCAAAGCAAATTTCATGGCAGCCTTGCCTCCCATGGAATGGCCGATGATATGCGCCTTGCTGATACTATGCCGTTTAAAAAAATCAAAAATATCAGCGGCTAATAAATCATAGCTAAACTCGTCGCTGTGCGGCGATTTGCTGTGGTTACGCTGGTCAATAATGTATGTTTTGAACGGAGTGCCGGGTAACTCAGCTAAACGTTTGGCTATAGTTTGCCAATTATCTAACGAGCCCAGTAACCCATGCAGAATAATGATGGGAAAACCGGTGCCAAATTCTTTAAAGTTAAGTTCCATAAACAGAGAAACTACATTTTTTACCACTAAGGCACTAAGAACACAAAGAACCACTAAGAACAACATTCGATAAATTACTAAGTGAACCTCAGTGAACTAAGTGCCTTAGTGGTAAACTGTATTTGTACTATGTCATCTTCGTACGTTTCATTAAAAATGGCAGTAGCACTTGCCTGAAATCAAGGTTTATATCTGCTTCTACAAAGTCAATTTTGAATTGGCCGCAGCGTAGTTTGAGGTTCTTTTCAAAGGCCTGCATTTTTTCGACGTAGTAATCTTTTACCTGGTTGGAGTGTAGTTTTACTTTTTCGCCGGTTTCCATATCAATAAACTGGTAGGGGCGGTTTTCAAAATTAAACTCCAGCTCTTTTTGTTTATCGACCACATGGAACAGGATAACCTCGTGCTTATTATATTTTAAGTGTTGAAGGGCGGCAAAAAGCTCATCGGCACCAGCGCCATCAAGGTTATCAAACATATCGCTGAAGATGATAATCATGCTGCGTTTATGAATGGCCTCGGATATTTGGTGCAGGCATTTAGCTGCCGAGGTTTTTACATTGAGCGGTGTTGCTTTTAATAAGTTTTCGAGTTGCGCGTAAAGTAACTGGTGATGTTTGGTGCTGCTTTTGGCATCGGTGTTTATAATTACCTCATCAGTAAATACGCTAAGGCCTGCAGCATCGCGCTGGCGTTTTAGCAGGTTTATGAGTGCTGCTGCAGACAGGATTGAAAAACGAAGCTTATTCATCTTCGCTTTCGGGTCGTTGGGGAAATACATGGATGATGAGGCATCAATTACAATTTGGCAGCGCAGGTTCGTTTCTTCTTCAAAGCGCTTAACAAACATTTTGCCGGTACGGGCAAATACCTTCCAATCAAGGTGGCGCGTAGTTTCGCCGGGGTTGTATAAGCGGTGCTCGGCAAACTCAACCGAAAAACCGTGGAAAGGCGATTTATGCAGGCCAATGATAAAGCCCTCAACTACCTGCTTTGCAAGTAGCTCAAGGTTTTCAATTTCGGGAAACTGTTGTTGTTGAATCATAAGCAAAAATATAGGGGCAATCTGTTACCGGTTTACCGGCGAACGTGATTGCCCCTACAAGAATAACATTTATCAAAAGGATTAAGAAAGATGTTTGGTTAACATAGCAACCAGGCTAGCCTTTGGCACTGCGCCTACTTGCTTATCAACCACCTGTCCGTTTTTAATAAACAGGATGGTAGGAATGTTGCGGATACCGTATTTCATAGCGGTTTCAGGGTTGTTGTCTACATCCACTTTGCCTACTACTGCTTTGCCTTCGTACTCTTTCGAAATTTCTTCAATCATAGGGCCAATTGCTTTACAAGGGCCACACCATTCTGCCCAAAAATCTACAATCGCTACCTTATCGCTATCAAGCACTGTTGTCTTGAAATTTCCATCTGTTAATTGAACTGCCATGTTTTATGTTTTAAGTGTTATTAAATTCTTTGTTAAGTGTTTTGTTATTACTTACAAAAGTAACTCACAATGTCAATATATGTGCCCATCTTTTCCACAGGCTATTGTGCCAGATATTTTTCTATTTCTTCGGCTATTTTGGCATCCTCAGGCTTCTTCCAGGGGTTAAATGAGTCCACTACCCTGCCATTTTTGTCAACCAGGTATTTATGGAAATTCCAAACCGGGAAGTTCTTAAAGAAAAGCAATCTTTTTGACTGGCCCCCCAGGTATTGATATACCGGCTGGGCATCTGCACCCTTTACTTTACCCTTCTCAAATATCTTAAAATCAACGCCGTAATTAACCGAGCAAAACTCGCTTATCTTATCGCCCTCTTTAGGCTCTTGCATAAAATCGTTAGATGGGAATGCAAGCACCTCAAAACCTTTATCTTTGTATTTTTTATAGAGGGTTTCAAGCCCATCTAATTGGGGGGTAAGGCCGCATTTGCTGGCTATGTTAACCACTAATAATACCTTGCCCTTGTACTGTGCCAGTTTAACCGGCTTGCCGGTAAGGTCTTTCACCTCAAAATCATAAATGCTATCTGCCATAAAGTTTCTAATCAACAAAAAGGTTTACTAAAAAGTTTAATGAGGGGATGGCGAAAATAAAAAAAGGAAATAACTACTTATGGCTGGATGATTTCTCCTGCAGGTTTTCGAAGGTTGATAAGGGATTTTCAACGCTTTGGGTGTTTACCATCCAGTCGGGTATGTTACCGCCGGGGTTTGATGAATATTCGTTTATAACCTCTGTACCGCCATCCTTAGGGATCAATTTCCAGGTAGCCACTAATTGCTGAATGCGAATCGCGTCAGCTTCCTCTCGGATATATTTGGGTTCGGAGGCTTCGGTAATGGTAATAATGCCGGTTTTGGGGTCCTTTTCGTAGGTTACTTTAACCACGCAATCACGGTCTTTAATAGGCCAAAAGCCGGTAAAAACCATATGCACGATATAACCATTATCGCCTAAACGTGCTACCACACTTGATTTACGGCAGCGGGGCATCCAGTTTTTGTAATTATTAAAATCGGTGAGTATTTTGAGCATTTGGTCAGGGCTGGCTGCCACTGTCATGGTAGCTTTGCAATCGCGCAACTTGCCCCACTTGCTCTTTTTGGTGAATATTTTGATGCCTTTTTTCTCGCGCTCATAAACCCAACCATCTACCTGCGCAGTTTGGGGCATCTTAACCGCAGCCAATGTAATAAAAGCCAAAAAAAGTATCAAAACCCTGCCACCACGTACCATAAGCGCAAATTTACACCCTAAACTTCAATTCCAGCGAAATATTCTCTTTTTCAAAACAAAAATTTCGCTAAAAAAGTTTAAAATGAGTTAGAAGGCAATAGAACGCTGATTTTGAAAGGAAAGGCAGGAGCGCTGATTTTCATTATTGTTGTTATTAAAGTCAATGATTAATAACTCGTATTAAAATCATTATAAATAATGATGATAATGAAAATCAGCGTTCCATAAGGTATTGGGTCTTAATGTTTCTGTTCCGATAACCACCGCTCAGCCTCCAACGCTGCCATACAACCGGTGCCAGCAGCAGTAACCGCCTGGCGGAAAACTTTATCCTGCAAATCGCCGCAGGCGTATACGCCCTCAACATTTGTCTTGGTTGAATCGGGTTGGGTAACGAGGTAGCCTTGTTCATCCATATCTAAAATACCTTTAAATATATGCGAATTCGGTTGATGGCCAATGGCCACAAAAAAGCCTGTTACCGGTATGGTTGTTTTCTCGCCGGTTACTTTGTTTAATATGCGTACTGCGTCAACTACCGTTTCGCCTAAAACTTCATCGGTTTCGCTGTTCCAGTAAACGGTAATGTTGGGGGTGTTTACTACGCGCTCTTGCATAATTTTTGAGGCACGCATTTGGTCCCTTCTTACAATCATGTGCACGTGGGTGCATAGTTTTGAAAGGTAGATAGCTTCTTCGCAGGCCGTATCGCCGGCACCAACTATTGCCACTTCGGTGCCTTTATAAAAAAAGCCATCGCAAACTGCACAGGCGCTAACGCCGGAACCGTTTAAGCGCTTTTCGCTGGGTATGCCCAGCCACTTGGCCTCGGCACCGGTGGCAAGTATTACGGCATCGGCTTCAACCACCTTAGTGTCGTCTATCCATACCTTGTGCGGGCGGCTTGAAAAATCGACCTTGGTTGCAATGCCAAAGCGTATATCTGTGCCGAACCTTTCGGCTTGTTTTTTAAAATCTTCCATCATCTCGGGCCCTAAAATGCCGGTGGGGTAACCGGGGAAATTCTCAACATCGGTAGTATCCATTAACTGCCCGCCGGGCCTAAGGCCGGTATACATCATTGGTTTAAGGTTGGCACGCGCTGCATAAATAGCCGCAGTATAACCCGCCGGGCCCGAACCAATAATTAAACAGTGTACTTTTTCAACTTCGTTACTCATATCCGCTTACAATTTACTTTTTAAAACAGGCCGCAAATTAAGTCAGGCAGACACAATGGGGGAAGTAATTAATCCACAATTGAAGCCTCACTTAGGCACATAAATGCTATAGTATTTAGTGGCGTATCCGGCAAAACAGCCCAATCCGTTATTAACATTACCAATAATTTTTACAGGCGATGAAAAGGGGCTATTACCGCCATCGCTCTCTAATGTATTGAAAAAATTAAATGTATTACCATCTATGTTGCTCCATTTAATGGTAACCGTATCGCCTCTGGGAAAGAAAGCATCGGTATTTAAATTAAACGATGCACCGGGTGCCTGTCCTCTTTCAATAGGTAGGTGGATGGTTTGGCCAAGGATAAGTTTTTCATCGTACACCGAGCCACCAAGCGGCGGATAAAAAGGTTCGTTGGCAACTTTGGTAAGGTACCTGATATAAGTGCCGAATGTATCGGGCGCAGTAAGATATAAATACACAGCCGCAAATGAATCGGTGTACTGTGGATCGGGGTCCGGTTGAATGGTTAAAGAGTCGATACCCATGGCGGTGGGAATGGTGGTTGATGAAGTAACATGTATTGAATCGTGTTGACCACTATAAATGGGGGGCGACATTATGTCGAGCGTATAGGCTGTGCGTTGCTTGCCCATAAAACTACAGGTGCCGGTAGTAAAGTAGTTTACAATATCGGGAACCGTATAAGCGCAAATATTTAAAGCATTGGCCGAATCAACACTGGTGTAACCCAGCGCACTTAGCACTTGTTGGCGTTGTGCGGCGGGCAGGTTGAGGTCTTGCAGGCAAAACTCAACCAGGCTTACCGAGGTGCTATCGCTGGCGGTAACCTTAACCCTGGCACCGTGTATAAAATATGCGCCCAGGTTATTGAGATTAGTTGTGCCAAAAAACTGCTGGCTTTTTGAAAGCAAAATAATTGGTGGAGAATTGAGTTCAATAGAGCCATCGACGACTACCTGTTGAGATGAGGGGGGAATATCAACCTTAATTACTTTAGAGCAGGCTGTTAGGGCAATGACGATTATGAAAATGCCATACCTGATACAAAAAGCGGAGATAAACCTTATATAACTACCTATCCTATTCATTCCTTAAATTTTAAAATTCCAGGTTACGCTTGGCAAAATAGGAAATAACGAAACCTGCCGGGCCGTAAAACTTATTGACTTTATGCTTCCACCACCGGTGGCTGCATTACCACCACCACCCACTGCGCCCTCGGCATCGATATACAAGAAGAAAGGGTTCATCCGGTTATATGCATTGTACACCGAAACAGAAATATCGCTGGTAAAGTTTATTTTCTTCTTCTTTTTGGGGATGATGGAATAAGTAAAGCCCAGGTCGAGGCGGTCGTATGCAGGCATTTGATACCAGTTGCGCGGGCCGTATACATAATTAACCTGCCCCTGTATTAAGTAATACGAAATTGGCAAAGTAGTACGCTGCCCACTGGCAAAAACAAAGGTGGCCGAGACCTTCCAGTGTTTGTTGATTTCGTACATGTTTACAATATTCAAATCATTCCTCCGGTCATACTCGGCAAGGAAAGGCTTGCCAGCATTGATTGAATCGAATTTGCGATAGGCCCATGATAAGGTGTACGATATCCAACCGGTCCATTTGCCCTTGGCCTTTTTTACAAAAAACTCGGCGCCATAGCTCCAGCCTTTACCAAATACAAACTGTTGTTCAATATCCTCTTCAACATTAACCGGTATGGCGCTTTCGCCAAATTCAATCTGGTGCCACAGGTATTTGTAATAAACCTCAACCGAGGTTTCGAACATGTCGTTATTAAAGTTGCGGAAATAGCCTACCGAAGACTGGATACCCATTTGTGGCTTAACCAATGCGGTAGCCGGTACCCACAAATCAATGGGCAGGGTGGTTGTGGCGCTTTGCACCAGGTTGATGTATTGCTTATTTAAAGTTGCACCTACTTTAATGGATGAAGCTTTATCTACCTTAAAACGCATTGATAATCGCGGCTCGGCGGCAAAATATGTTTGAATGTTTTGGCCGGCTTTGTATTTAAGCGTATCGGCCGCCCCACCGGTTTGGTTAAACTGAATCTCGGAAAACGGCCCCATAAAGTTGAACAGTGAGCCCCTGATGCCAATGTTCATTTTAAGCCAGTTGGTTATTTCAAAATCATCCTGGTAAAAAATGGCGGCTTCGTTGGCCAACTTTTGGGTATTGCTGGTTGAAGAAAAAGTGGTTGAGCCTGCCTGCCCTGTAGTTTGGTATGGGTCGAAGGTGTGGAAACTGTATTGCCATCCAAACTTCATGAGGTGCCCTAAAAAGGGTGAGTATTCAAACTGCATTTTGGCAGTCATATCCTGCACCTGAGAATTGAGGTTAAACGTTACATCCTGAAAATTGGTATTTGCCTTAAACCCAAAACTGTTGTAAACAAAGCTGGTATTCAAAAACAGCTGGTCGCTAAAAAGGTGGTTCCAGCGTAAAGTAGCTGCAGTGTTGCCCCATGGGAATGAAACTTTAAATTCACCACCCGGGTCGCCAAAGTTAAACACATCGCGCCCGAAATAGCCACTTAAAAACAGGCGGTCGCGGTCGCTAATCAGGTAATTGATTTTGGCGTTAATGTCGTAGAAATAATAAGAGTTACCGGCAAACTGGCCACCGGCAATGTGTTTTAATAAAGGGTCGGTTATCAGGTCGATATACGTACGACGGCCCGATACAATGATAGCGCATTTGTTCTTTTTTAGCGGACCCTGCACGGTAAGGCGCGAAGCTATTAAACCAATACCCCCTTCAACATCCCACTTGCGCATGTCGCCTTCCTTCATGGCAACATCAACTACGGATGAAATGCGGCCACCATATTCGGCGGGCATGCCGCCGGTAATTACCGTAGTGTTTTTTAAGGCATCTGAATTAAAGACGGAGAAAAAACCCAGCAAGTGGCCCGTGTTATAAATAACCGCATCATCCAATAAAACAAGGTTTTGGTCTGAACTGCCGCCGCGTACATAAAAACCGGTGTTGCCTTCGCCAGCCGATATAATACCCGGTAAAAGTTGAATTGTTTTGAGCACATCGGCCTCGCCCATAAACGCGGGTATGGTTTTTACCTGCTCCATGCTAATTACCTGCTTGCCCATGGCAGTGCTTTCAACATTATTACCTTTCTTCTCGCCGGTAATAACTACTTCTTCTTTTTCAACAGTGGCAGATTTCAGGTCAACATTAAGGCGGGTGTCTTTAGTTAAATCAACCACTTCTACCCGAGTAGCATAGCCGACGTACGAAATCTTTAAGGTGTATTTGCCGGGAGGCACGGTAAGTGAATAGAAACCAAATTCGTTGGTATTAATGCCTTTCCCCAATTCGACAATATAAACTGATGCGCTTAACAGGCTTTCCGCATTGGCGGTATCTTTAACGTACCCGCTAATAGTAAGGTTTTTTTGTGCGTTAACCGACAGGCAACTTGCAGCTACAACTACGAAGCAAAATAATAGTCGGGCAAAAATTCTGGTCATAATCCGCGGAAGCTCAATTAAAGTGCGGCAAAAATATAAACTTAGCCAAGTGCAAGCACATAAAATGTGCCATTTTTTGAATGAGGCGTTATTTATTGTCCCCAGCAACAGGCATTGATTAACAAATTATTAATAATCTATCTCGTTGCCCGATGGGTGCGGTGGTTGTTTTTTAAACCGGTGAGCGATATCGACCGAAACGCCTATGCTTGTTAGAAACGGTAAACCGGCAACATTTTGCATAAACCGGTTTCGGGTAACACCATAGCATATCTGCCCCTGAAACTTAACCCATTTAAACCCTAAGCGGATGGTGAAAGATGGTTCAAACAAAAAAGGCGCCCTATTATATATAAGCGTTTGATAATCGCTGTAGGGCGTTCCCAGTTGAAACTGCCCCTGATCGGGAGAAACGGAAGCACCGGTTAAGCCCGGAATAGTTGAGTTAAATTTGTAAGTATATAAAAAACCAATTTTGGCGGCAAAAACGAGATCGACAACGTTATGGCTAAAACTGATGGATGGTTGGGCATAAGCTTTGAAATACTGCATAGTGATGCAATTATAGGGGTAGAAAAACTGTTGCGAATCGCGCTGCCCGAAAATGTTAGTGGTCGGCACGACGCCCGAATTATTCCAGTAAAAACCTTTGCTGCCACCCAGGCCCACTAGCCCGTATGTTTCGAACACAATTACGTTTTGGGCGTGTTTGGTATTTACATGTAGTGGCCTGAAATAACCGGCGCCTAATTCGATTAAATACCCCCTTCCGCCGCTTGTTGGTATGGTGCCATAACCATTTACGTTGGCATTTGCTAAAACCCCTATGCACCGTGTGGGCGCATAGGCCGCCTGAAAATCGCCACCCGAAACCTGCGATAAAGCCGCCGAAGCTGAAGCCCTGAATTCATTTTTTTCTTTAAAAACGGGCACATTGGCCGTGTTGGGTGAATAGTAAGAATGCGAGCAACTACTCAAAAAAATAAGAACGGCAGCATAGGGGAGTAAATGCTTTTGTGTCATGCTAACTTATTTTTACCTCAGCTAAAATTAAGTCAAAAGTTTGAAACGGGTTGGAGTAGGGCTTATTGCTTTAATTAATTTTTATTCATTCTTTCCGTTACTTTTAATAAGCGCCTGCATTATACATTCAAATAGCAGGTAATGCAGCTTATACAAGCCAAAACAGGTATGGAGGATTTAAGTAACCCAACATCATACACCAGGGAGGAAGCGCTGATACTGGCAGCGCAAAAAGATTTACAGTTGTTTAGTGCGCTGTACGAAAAGTACTACCCTCCTATTTTAAAATTTGTTTACCAAAGGGTAACCACCAAAGAGGATGCTTACGACATAACCCAGCAAATATTTTTGCAGGCTATGTTATCGCTGCGCAAATACGAGTTGCGTGGCTTTCCGTTTAGCAGTTGGTTATACCGCATTGCATTGAACGAACTAAACCAGTTGTTCCGCAAAAACAAAAAGCAGCGGGGTATTAACCTTGAAGAAAAACACCTGAAGGCCATAGCCGAAGAAATTGGCGAAATAAACCATGATGAACGCGAAGACGCCCTGCTCAACGCCATTACCGGTTTGGACGAGGATGATTTTGGGCTGGTAGAAATGAGATTTTTTGAGGCCCGACCTTTTAAAGAAATAGCTGAGATATTAAACGTACCAGAAGCTAATGCCAAAATGAAACTTTATCGCATTTTGGAAAAACTGAAACCTGTAGTGCAAAGCAACTTAAAGAATAATGAATAAGCCCCGTGTGGTAAAACATCAAACTATACTAAAATGAAAAACTTTAAAATAAATACCAGCCAACCACCTTTAAGCGAGGCAGACATTGCCAAAGGCAAAGATTTTGGCCAAGTGGTGAAAGCATATAAGGCCGCTAAAATTCCGTTTTACAAAATGCCGAAAATATGGCTGGGTAGTTCGGCTTTAGTAGCAGCGGGGGTGGCGATTTTTATTGTAATCAGCAAACTTACAACGCCCGATTTGCCAACGGCGTTTATTAATCCCCCAATGGCAAGCGCCGATATTAAAAGCACCACGTATGTTTTAAATGCCCAGGCCGATTCAACCATAACATACCCCAGCGGCTCGAAAATACATGTGCCGGCCAATGCATTTAGAGATAAAAAGGGGAACGTAATAAAAGGAAATGTTGAATTGCATTACCGCGAATTCAAAAAACCGGTTGATGCCTTTTTGGCGGGCATACCAATGACCTACGACTCAGCCGGCCAGCAATTTAATTTTGAAACGGCGGGTATGATGGAAATATCAGCCTCGCTAAACGGTGAGGGCCTTCAAACCAATCCTGATGCGTTGGTTAAGGTAGATATGCTTTCGGAAAATAAAAATGACCGGTTTAATACCTACTACTTAGATACCATTGAGAAGAAGTGGAAATACCAGGTTCAGGCAAATTATAACGAGCCAGAAAAAAACGATTTACTCCAATCTGATACGATAGACGGCTCCCAGGGACTTCAGACAAAAGAAGAACAAAGTGTGAAGCATATTGAAAATGAAATTGCCAAACTTGAGAAACAAGCACCGGTAGCACCTAAAAAGGCCGACGCAAGTAAGCCAAGGTTTAGTATTAAAGTTGATGAAGCAGAGTTTCCGGAGATTGCGGTTTACAAGGGTGTTAAGTTTCAGGTGGAGGATAAAAATTATAAAGAAGATAAAGCGGGCATTACCTGGAGCGATATTGACCTGAAGCGAATACCAGGCAGCCCGAAATACAAAATAACCTTTATTAACCCCGATGAACGGTATGTGGTAATTGCCGTGCCCGTATTTGGCGATAAGGATTATGCAGCTGCTAATTCTCTGTATAATCAAAAGTATAATGAATACGAAGCGGCGCTGACAAAGAAGAAAGAGGATGCAGCTAAAATGAAAGCTGATTTACTGGCTAAAGAAAAGGCGCAAAGAGAGGAAGCGCGGGCTGAAGCGAAAAAAGATGCAGAGCAAAGGAAACAGGATTTGAGAGCTATGACTGAACAGGAAAATGAATCAAGAAGAGAATACATGAGACAAGTGGCGGAGCAAAACCTTGTAGTGAGGTCGTTTGTAGTGTCGGATTTTGGTTATTGGAATTCGGATCATCCTTGCGCTTTGCCACCGGGTACTACCCTTGTAAAGCTTAATCTAATTGATAGCAAAACAAAAGCGCACCTGACCGTGCAAGCCTGCTATTTGGTTGAAAAGGAAAGGAATGTGTTGTTTGAGTATTATCCATCGGGCTATAGCCCTAACAACCTAAGTAATTTTAGATATGACAGCAATAAGCAAAACGGGGTATGGGCTATAACCACCGATAATAAAATTGCCGTTGCCAAATACGATGAATTTAAAACAGCTAAAAGAAAGGGCAATGATTTAGAACTGGAGGTTACCATGCTGGATAAGTCGTTAAAAACTACTGAAGAAGTACGACATTATCTTGAGTTATAAAATTGTTACCCTTACCTTTGTTATTGAATACAACAAATACAAACCATAGCTTGTATTTGCTGAACTAAAAGATTTAAGCCCCGTAAAAACAAAGGTAAGCTTGTAACTATGAGGCATTTGTCTATTATATTTTTTATCATTTCTGTATTTATTACAGGTGGTAACAGTTATGGGCAAAAGCCGGGGCGCGAACTTTACATACCTATGAACAGCGGTAGTAATATAAAAATGACACCGCGACTTGATACCCTTGAAAACAGGACAGAATACGAGTTTAGAATAAGGCTTGCACCCGAGTACAAAGTTTCGCAGTTTTTATTTGAAGGCGGACTGGCCATACAAAACGATAGTGTATTGGTGATTAGCGCCACAAGCCGTAAAAACGGGGGGATAGATACTGCCACACTCAGGGTTATTGTTACCAGTGTAGGTGGTTCGCGTATATGGCCTTTTCAAAAAGAATTTATTATCAAGGTGCCCGAAAAGGCCTATCCCACCATCAGGAACCCGAAAACCAATGTGGTAATGGTAAACGATAAGGTGGTGCTTGAAAGAAATAGCGCTTACTCAAAGGACCTGTTGATAGACAACCACCCATTTATGACCATGTATGACAATGCAACGAGCATGAATAAGTTTGAGGTGAAACAGGTTACAGTGTCGTTGATGGAAAAAGAGGGGAAACAATATATCTCGAAAGGCGATACTTTAAGCACCGAGGCAATACATGAAATTAAGAAAATTAAAAAACCCACCCCGGTTTATATCCGCGTTGAAGGCAAAAGCGGCAAGTCTACAAAAACGGTTTGGAGCCGGATTGTGGTCTACAATGAATAATGTTTAGATGCCTTGTCACAAAGTTTTGTCCAGTAGTTTTCTCAGATTTTTGAAATACTCAGGAGCATACCTTAACCGGCTTCCGTACCACGAAAACATTTCACCATCAACCAATATTACTTTGGCATTTGGGGCAAAGGCCTGAAATTCTTCAAAATGCCTTTCGGAAAATGAGTAAGGTTCGGAGGAAAGAAATATAAAATCGGGGCTAAGTGATTGTAGTGTGCCGGAGTTTATTTCGGGGTAACGTTTTTCTCCGCTAAAAACATTACTGAAGCCGGCGGCATGTAGCATATGGTCAATAAAGGTATTTGAGGCGGCAACCATGTAGGGTTTTCTCCAAATAAAATAGGCGCAATTACGCTTACTTCTATCTTTAGCAAAGTTATCGGCCAAAGTGCAAAATTGGGATTCTATGGTGTTTGCCAGGCTGTGGGCCGCATCTTGCTTACCGGCAATTCTGCCAAGTTCCCGCATCATAGCCAGAGCATCATTAAGCGTGAAAATATCACTTATCCAAACGGGAAAATGTTTGCTTAGTTCTGTTATCCCTGTTTCGTAATTTTCTTCTTTATTACCTATAATTAAATCGGGGTTGAGTGATTTAATTCTTTCGATATTAAATTTTTTAGTACCGCCAATTTTTGTTTTATCCTTTACTTTTTCGGCGGGGTGAATGCAGAAGCGGGTTACGCCAACAATTTCATCATTCAAGCCGATATCAAATAAAAACTCAGTTTGCGATGGTACCAGTGATACAATCCTTTTGGGTGGAAATTCAATTTGAACGGTATTGCCGAGTTGATCGGTTGACGTAAGGTTCATGGCTCCAAATTACACAGTAAATGCCAACTCAATAAATCTGGAATTTGACCATTTGCGTTTGGTAGGGTGTTGTAAGCCTGCAGATGTAAACACCGGCGGCCATGTTTCCGTCTTTAAAAAAATCAACTTTAGTCACACCTGCGTCTGCGTTGCCGTCGTAAATTGTTTTCAGCAAATCGCCTGAAGACTCAAGGACGGAAACATTTACGTACTGGGCAAAAGATAGCTTAAAGCTGAAGGTTGTTTTATCGGTAAAGGGGTTAGGGTAATTTTGGTAGAGAAAAACACCCAGGTTTCTTTTAATCAGCTTCACAAAATCATCAGGTGCAACTACCTTAACATCGCCATCCAACATGCTAATGCAGCGTTTTATATCTTCTACCGAATGTGTCCAGGCATGTACCGGTATCAGGCTATATCCTTCGGGTTGAAACTGATTTTTTACGCATTCATTAATTTTTTGGGCCACAGCCTCGGGGCCGTCTTTTTCGCCCCACATTGAAAACCTTCCTCCAATTACCGGTTTATCATTGCTCCACATAATCTTGCCCTTCCAACCCGAGTAATCTGAATACATATAATAGAAAACAGCATCTACATTACTGCATTGAGTATAAGCCGATAAATCGGGATTTCGAGCGTTGCCAATTACGTTTACAATACTCATATCCGCTTTCTTCATGTAACGGTTTAGCAATTCAGTATTGGTCAGCATTTCGGGAAAACCCTCGGGGTACAAATACCCCAGGCCCGAAGGCGCTGCAACAAAATAATCGCGGCCGGTTGTAGTGTTGGACGCATTATCATACAAATACTTTATAATGGGCGGAGCAAGCTCAGTCAATGCGGGCGATGCAGTCCAGCCTAAAGGAATGCTACCCCGGTCGTCGGCGTTATACCATTTTTTTGAGGTGGCAAAATCGTGGGTCATCCATTGTATGTTGTCGCCGTCAGTCATTAAAAAACAAACGGTATGCACTTTATTATCAAGTGAATCAAATGTGATAGGGCTATCCTGTTGGTCGTAGGTGGCGTCAATATTGGTAAGCACCGAAAGGTTATTGGCCAAGTCAGCAGCGTGCACCATTATCGAGTTTTTAGAGGCTGTCCTCACCAGTTCGCGTTCATCATCACCCCAACCCAATAAAGCGGCATCGGGTTTCATGTCCTTAAATACAGCCTGGGTGAAAGGATTATTAATGGGCTCGTAAAACCTGAATGCATCGGCAAACACCGTATAATCACCCAGGTAAGTCAGATTAGCCTCCTTTTGGTATATCAAAATATTTTTGCTCAATGAATCGTGATATTTGGCATATACATCCTCTTCGGTCATCTGGCGCACGTCTAAAACCTTCTTTAAAAATGGCAGGTCTTTTTCCAGTTCTTCAGGCACTGCAATAGCGTTGTATTGACTACACAAGGATAGGGCTGCATTGGCACTAGGGCCATTCATTCCGCAGAGTATGTAACCATCGATAGAATCTTTAAAAAAACGGACTAACTCAACATAGTCGTTTTTAAAAGTATCGCGCATATAAACGCCGTAGCGGCTGTGCAATTCAGATAGCCACATTAAACTTCCGGCATCGCTGATGCGGTAAATTTTGGGCCGATACTGCGCCAATAAACCCTGCAACGACTGAACGACAAATTGTTGTGGGGCCGATAGTTTAAGGTCATCTACAATAAATAAGGTATCGGGCCGCCGGCTTGAGGGGTACGGGCTGCCCTGTAGCCGGTCGATATATTGCGCATGGCAGAAGAGGGTTGAACATATTATAGATAATGTAAAAACTATTTTTCGCGGCGATATATAATACATGCAAGCTATATTTAAATCTCACTCTACTAAAGGTAACTAAAGGTATTGATTTGGCATATATATTTCCATGACAAATTACAGTGACCAGGCTGATTTGGGATACATGCTATGTGTATCGCCCAGTTTGGCATACCTTTGGCCCGATAAGGACATTAACTATGAATTCGATACGAGGTAAATGGGCATTAATTACAGGGGCAACATCGGGCTTTGGCAAGGCTACCGCCGATTTATTGGCTAAAAACGGATGTAACGTTATTATAACCGCCCGAACCGCCGAGAAAGTGGAGGCGTTTAGCAATATACTTAAGGAGAAATATGGTGTGCATGTGTTGCCCTATTGTTTTGATGTAAGGCAGCTAAACATGTGCGTTGAAATGGCGAATGATTTGACAAGCAGGGAAATTGTACCAGATATACTCATTAACAATGCGGGCCTTGCCTCGGGTAAAAACAAAATACACGAGGGGCTGATAAGTGATTGGGAGGCCATGATTGATACCAACGTTAAGGGGCTGCTTTATATAACCCGAACCATATTACCTATGATGGTTGCGCGTAATGAAGGACACGTTATTAATATTGGCAGCACCGCAGGCCACCTTGTTTACCCAGAAGGTAATGTATACAACGCCAGCAAATACGCTGTTAAGGCTTTAAACGAAGCCATTAACCTTGATTTAGTTGGCACCAACATCCGGTGTTGCTCGGTAGACCCAGGGGCGGCTGAAACTAATTTTTCAGTAGTCCGCTTTCATGGCGATGAGGAAAAAGCCAGGAAGGTTTATGAAGGTTACCAGCCGTTGCAGGCGGAAGACATTGCCAATATTATATACTTTGTAATTACATCTCCGCCCCACGTTAATATTACTAACATGGTGGTATACCCTACCGCGCAGAGGAGCGTTTATGTTTGGGATAAGAAGTAGAATTCGAATTAAAGGATATTTCGCACAGAGGTGAACAGCAGAGAAATACCGCGGTTTAATACACCTGAAGCTGAACGGAATCGTTACCGTACCAACGTAACATTACCCGACATATCTACCACTGAGCCGCTTGAGCAAATGCCTCGCAATACATACACGTAAGTGGCTATATCGGACGCTTTGCCTGCGTAGGTGCCATCCCAGCCTTCGCTTAGATTATGGGTTTCGAATACAAGGTTGCCCCAACGGTCGAATACCCTGAAATATTCAAGTTCGCGTAAACCGGCGCCGCGCACAAACAGCTTGTCGTTTAGCCCATCGTTGTTAGGGGTAAAGGTATTAGGAACAAAAATCATTTTTGTGTCGCAGGCTACTACCCTTAACTCAACCGAATCGGTGGTTTTACAGCCGTATTCATTTTCGGCGGTTACATAAACGGTTTGCGTTTGATCGACAGTTACAAAAGGCCGGCGGCAATCAAGGCAACTAAACGAATCGACCGAAGGACGCCATGTGTATGTTACGTTTTGGTGCGAAGCGCCATACAATTGCACCACGGTACCGTATGCCACCGTTTGGCTTATACCTGCCTCGAGGTCGGGCTGGCTGGATACAATTACATGCATAGTAGCCGTGTCGGAAACGCATCCGCGGCTTGAAACAATAACCTGGTAACTATAGTCGCCCGGTGGTAAGGTAGCTGTGGCATCCTGCAATACCGGCGAATTAAGATACTTATTTGGTGACCACAGGAAAGATGTATCATTAAATGATGCTGCTTCAACAACCACATCAATAGGTACAATAGTTCCGGCGCATACGGTGGTATCGCTTACGGCAATTTCGGCAACTACTTTGGTAATAGGCCATACGCGCACAATACGTGAGATTGAGCAGCCGGCATCATTAGTACCTGTTACGCGATATATAGTGGTATCGGTTGGCCATGCCTTAGGATTAGGGCTGGCGGTATCGCTTATATCAAGGTCTGGAGTCCATACGGCCTCGGTAACACCTGGCCCGGCATGAAGTTGTAAAGTATCGTTAGGACAAATCCTGAAATCGAGGCCCGGGAAAATAAGAGGCAAAGCATCGGCATTTATGGTAATAGTATCTTTAGCAGTGCAGGTAGCGGTATCGCCATTGGCTGCAAAAATGCTGGTAGAGCTAACATAATACGTTATAGTGTCGGGCGATTCGCAAATTGGGTTTTGACACGTATCGCAGGACAGGAATGTTTGAGGCAAATTAGATGTCCAAATAAAATGCTCGGCTATTTGCAGGCTATCGCCATTAGGCAAATTAAGTTGCGCATAATTGCCCCTGCAAATTGTAGTATCGGGCGGGAGGTTTTGGTAAGGATATGAACCTACAATTACATAAGGAAGTACGTAAGGCACTGTGCAGCCGAAACTATCGGTTAAAGTATATATAGGCTGAAAGGCTCCTGAATTATTAAAGGTGTAGGTAACATCAATTTGGTCGTTATAAACGGCCCCCGGCCCCGGAGCAAAAATGCTGGATTGGGTGGATGATGTGGTGCCCGTAAAGCTAACTGTAAGCGGCACGCAGCCAACGCTTGGGGCCTCGTTAAAATGGCCTATCGGGCCCTTAACCTGTATAAGGTCAATGTAGGTTTTACTACCGGAGCAGCCGAATGAATCAGTACCCACCAAGGTTACGGTATAATAACCCGGATAAATATATATATGGAAGGGGTCTTTTGCAGTGCTGGTATCGCCATCGCCAAAATACCACATCCATTTCAAGTCAGTTCGGTTTGAATGATTGGTAAACTGAACCGGGAATGGCGGGCATTGAGAAAAAGTAGAGCTTGGTGTAAAATCAAGCGCAGGAGTATCGACATGCACTGGCACCGGACCTATAAACGTATCGCGGCAAGAATAGGTAGTGTTAATAGCTATAAGTGTAACTGTGTAATATGCGGTTGTATTATACGCATGTGTTGGTTGAGAGTCGATGGAAGTAGTGCCATCGCCGAACTCCCATAAATACGCGCCGGCGTTTTGCGACAGATTGTAAAAATGCGCCTGCTCACCGGGACATACAATTGTATCGGAAGTGAAAAATGAAATTACATTTTTAACCCCAATAGCCCTGGTTACCGTGGCAATACAGCCATGGTTGTCGGTAACCTGTAAAGTTGCGGTGTAATTACCCGCTGCATTATAAGTAAACACAGGGCTTTCAATCGTGCTACTATCATTAAGCACTCCAAAATGCCATTTCCATGAGGTAATTGTGCCCAAGAAGGAGGTACTAGAATCAGTAAAAGATACTTTAAGCGGACTACAACCTAAAGCCGGACTTGCAATAGGGTTGCCAATAATGCCGTAAACCGTAATGTAGTTGGGCACAACCAGCGTATCGGCACATATTGCGCCTGGGTTAACGATTAATGTTACGGTGTAATGTCCGGTATCAGAATAAGTGTGGGTAGGGTTTTTTACTGAGCTTACTGTGCCGTCGCCAAAATTCCATAACCAACTGCTGGCCAATACTGAACTATCTTTAAAAGCTACCGACAACGGCATACAACCTGACCTGGGAGTTGCCCCAAATGCCACGTGCGAAGCGCCTATAGCCAAGGTTTTTTTAGTTGAATCAGTACAACCGGTAGCCGAATTTGATACAATTAAGGTGATTGTATAATTAGCAGCACTATCGTAATGATGGACTGGCGGGTTTTGCAAGGTAGATGTTGTTCCATCGCCAAACTCCCAAAGCCAGTTTTGTGCACCGGCAGATGTATCTTTGAAAGTAACATCGCTTGGTGTGTTGCAATTAAAGCTGTAAAGGAAATCGGCCTTTGGCACTACTATCAAAATATATTTTATGCGCGTGGTATCGGTTCTGCAACCCTGATTTATTACCTGAAGCGTTACAGTGTAAGTACCCGTGTCGGAATAAGCATGCGAGGGGTCGGATGAGGTACTTGTTTGCCCATCGCCAAATTGCCAAAGGTATTGGGTGCTTAGGGTTGTATCTTGTGTTTGGTTGGTAAAGTGTATCGTTTTATCCACGCACTGCAATAAAGGCGAGGCAATAAAATCGGGCACAAGGGGTGTTCCAACAATTACCGAATCGGCAACATAAACGGTATCCTTACAACCGGCGGCCGTGGTTACTATAAGCATGGGCAAATAGTGGCCGGGGTTAACAAAGGTATGGTTTGGATCGGCCGTATTGGAAGTACCGCCATCGCCAAAAGACCACTGGTAACCGATTACTCCACCGCTGACCGAGGTTGTATCGAACGAAAGGGTAACCGGTGCACAGCCATGAAGAGAATCGGCACTAACGGTGGCATGAGGGTTGCCTATGACAATATAGTTGCTATCGGTTTTTGTATTCACACATCCTGATGAATTTGCAACATTTAAAGTAACGGCGTAGCTACCAGAAGCGGAATATATGTGCGAGGGGTTGCTGAGGGTTGAAGTGCCTGCATCTCCAAAATTCCATAAGTAACTTGAAGCACCAACAGCGGTATTGGTAAAGTTTACTATTAAAGGAGCGCTACAAGCCGAGGTTGGGCTTGCACTGAAGGTAAAGTTTATAGGCTGGGTAACATGTATATAGTTGGTATGGGTAACCGAATCGGCACAAGGCCCAAAGGCCGCGGTAAGGCTAACGGTATAAGTACCGGGGTTAGCATAAACGTGGCTAGGGTTTTGAAGTGTAGATGTAGTTCCATCGCCAAAATGCCAAACCCACGAGTTTGCATAATTTGTACTATCGTTAAATTGAACTGATATGCCAGAACATGCATTGGTTGTAACACTGCCAAATGCGGCATGAACGTCGGTAACCGCAATTTGGGTTGTGTCAGAAGCACGGCATCCTAACGAGTCGGTTACAATAAAAATGGGGTAAAATACGCCCGGGCCATAATTTTCGGAGGGGTTGAGTTGGGCTGAGGTATTACCATTACCGAAATACCATGCGTAGCTCATAGGACCATTGGTAGATGTACCAACCCCTGTAAAATGAACCAAAAGTGAAGTGTTACACGTTTGATTAGGACTTGCCGACATAGTGGCTGTTGGCCCTTGCCTTACAACTTCATAACCTGATATGCTTTTACTTACCTGGCATCCGTTACTATCACGGGCAACCAAAATAACTGTAAAGTTGCCTGAATGGGTATAGCAGTGCGTTACGTCGGTTCCAGACTGAGCGAGCGAGCCATCGCCAAAATCCCAGGCGTACTGGGTTACCGGGCTTTGGCCCGGAGTAGTTAAATTAATAAAACTATCCATGTGGCATGGGTTGCCACAGCCGATTGGATTAATTGACGTAAAACTATCAGTAGGTGGTTGAAATACCCTGATTTGAATAGTTGCCGTGCTTGTATCGGTACCGTTAATTGCTTTTAGTATTACAGGATAAACACCGGGAAGGGCGTATGATGCTGTAGGATTTTCGAGCGTTGAAATGTTGCCGTTGCCTAAATCCCAGTGCCAGCTTGTGGGGTTACCGGTTGACTGATCGGTAAAACTTACCACTAAAGGGGGGCAGCCGAAAAGGGCTGAAGGGGTAAAGGCAGCATTAACCTGAGCATTTAAGCGGCCGCATGTTACCAATAACACAATCAAAAATAGTAGGTAATTCCTTCTCACTAGCAATCTTCTTTTACGTTTATAAGATGTACATCTGCGGCTATCATGTTGCATCTTGTAACAAACAAAATGCCATTTATCTTCTCCTATTTAAACTGTAAAGCCTGAAAAAATGTTTCACTCAAATCCCAATTGAATACCTATCTGTTTTTACTATATGCAAAATAATGTTTATTACTGACCAAAATCCTCAAACAACCCTATAATTAGCATTGATTATCAATGTCTTGTATCAACACATTTTAACACAATAAAGTTGCACATTGTTGGTAACAATTTTATTTGCAATTGTTTTCAATGGCCGAATTTGCCGCCGAACTACCAAGTTTTGCCGAAATTGAAAAATCTGCACAGGCATCACCCGCTTCATCCATATTTAATTTTGCCTGCCCGCGGTAATAATAAACCGAAGCATCGGTTTCATCAAAGATTATATACCGTGTAAAATCATCAATGGCAGCATCGTAATTTTTAAGGTAGTACTGGGCCATTGCCCTTGATCTGTAAGCGGTATGATAGCCCCAATCTATCTCGAGTACCCGCGTATATTCTTTAACCGCTGCTTTATAGCGTTTCTTTTCAATATCGATGGTGGCGTTGCCCATGATAGCAGGTATGTAAACCGAATCGAGACTTAAGGATTTAGTGAAACTCGCTGCAGCTTCGCTTTTCTGCTTCAGTTTAAGCTGAATATTCCCCATTTTATAATATAAAACGGCCTTACCGCTATCAATGGTGGCACAGGTGCGATATTCGTTCAGCGCTTTGGTTAAAAGGCCTAAATGGGCGTCAGCCTCGCCAAGGGCAAACCATGCATCGTAATAACGCGGCAGCAAATCAATGGCCTTTTTAAGATTTTCAACTGCTATCCTGTAATTCCTGTCGTTAGAGGCCTTCATGGCTTTAGTTAAATACAACTGCGCCTTAATTTGTCTTACTGAATCAGACATGGTTGTTTGAGCATCCGGATTTTTGCTACTGACTGAAGGGACATAAGCATCAGAGTCGGCATTATTCATCTGCGCCAGCTCAGCAAAAACAGAATCTTCGGGCCCCGGTTCCTGTTGTGCTGTATCCTGACTATAGTAAATCGCTTTTGCGGTTTCCCAATGTCGTACACCCGGCTGCACGGTGGTAGCGCTGGATGAAGGATTAGTTAGAACTGTTGAATTGGTATTATCATTTTTAGCTGCCTTGGTTTTGTTAGGCTTGCCTGTTTTTTTCACAGCCTTGTCACTTGGTTGAATGGTGGCAGGAGTAACTTCAATAATTTTACCGGCGGTATCTATCGCCATATTATTACCGGCTTGGGCCGAGCCGTATTTTTTTGTATTACTGGCGACCACAATTGGCTGCACCGCTTTAGGTTTATTGAGGCCGAGCATATTTTCGAGAGATGCTTTTTCGCTTTCCTCTTTAGTTATTTCGCTAGTCAGGCTATCCTGCATATGTAGCAAAAAGGGGGTTAGCAAAACCTTATCGCGGCGGCGCTGCATACTATGTATAGAGGCACGGATATTTTTATCGTCAACCACCGTTTTGTCGTCCACATTTAAGGTATCTAAACTTGCCTGTATGCCCTGTAGCAAGGCGCGGTTCAGTTCGAGTGTGGCATCGGTAAGCAATATTTTGTTTTGTACCAATTCGGTATCGATAGATGGTGTGGATGGTTTAAGCGCGGGTTGCCCGGCTACTTTTTGTGGGACATTTGTTTCGGCATTTGAGTTTTTGCCCTTGCGCGGTTGCTTATCCATTTTGCCATCGTAATAAACCGGCACCCTTATTTTTTGCCCTTTGGTTAAAACGCTGTCAAGGCTTAAAGAGTCGTTCATGGCGCTAAGTAATGCGGGGTCAATCTTTAGTTTTTGGGCTATGTCGCTTACTTTTTCCTGCTTTTTTTTAATCACGTAATCTTGTGGAACGTAGCTGGCTGTTTGGCTTTGGGCATAGGCAAGCCCCGGTATGGTAACCATAAAAATGAGGAAACAATATATAAGCCTGTATTTCATCTGCCTTGTGCAGTTAATGCTTTACGTTACAAAGTATAAAAGGTTGTTGACCTTAATATCAATACCATATTTAAAATTAAGTAAAACCAATGCAGCTAAACACAAAGCGCCCAAAGGTTTATACACAGGGGGCACAAAGAATGCATTTTTTTGTGGTGGGAGGTAAATAGCCAGCCCCTTCCGTCCCCTAAAGGGGAAACTAAAGCGAGTGCCGGGCTAATTAAAAAATAACAACATCCTTAACCACGTTGGGGCCAAGTTCTTTATTAAACAACTCGATTATTTTACCACGGCTGTAATTCAGTTCGTGTTTTAATGCGGCGGAATCAATCTTGATATACAATTTACCCTCGCGCAGTGATACTGATGAGGTGTATTTAGCTATCGGCTTGCCCATAATCTCAGCCCAGCCATCGCGGATGCGGCTTTCGTTTAGTTTGCTGCGCAGTTTTAAATCGTCTACCATCATGTCAAGCGCCTGGGCAATGGTTACGTCGTTTTTGGTTCTCATTTTCGGGCGGAAAGATAATACAGAAACTACCGAACCAAGGAAAATATTATTAAACCCTTTTTAAAACTGGCGTCTCAACCGCATGGATAATGAGGGGGTAGTTTTCTAAAACCACATGGCTTTTATCTAAACCAAAATTAAGGTCTTCGCGGACGCTGATGCGTTTAATCATGAAATACATTTTCATAATGAGGTTGCGGAAGAATGGCAGGGCATTATCGAAAGACAGGAAGCTGTTCATTAATACAAACCTGATATCGCCGATTGCGGAGTCCTGGTAAATTTTTTCTGGACGATCGACCAGGAGCACGTCTTTGCTTTTTTCAAGGTCGCAGAGAATGGTCCTGAAATAATAATCGATGCGCGGGGCAATTCGGAAACCCATGTTGATATTGATAAAATACAGGTTGTTGGGGCTTAGGGTTTTTACTGAATACTCCAGTCCAAAAGGTTCGTCGGTAATGTTAATGTGTAGCAGCCAGTAAACATCAGCCTTTTTGGGTATATCAGACATGATGGATTGGATGATTGTTTTTTCGACTTGTTGCGGCGATGGGGAGGTTGTGAGGTAAACAAGGTTGGTGCAGTATTTTTGAATCTGGGGGTCTTCGCTAAGCGCGGTAAGCCTTGGGATGTAATCGGCCAGGTTAACCTTTTCAATAATTTTACGCTTAATGTTTTTACCGCTCCACCACACCACCATTACTGACGAAAGGATGGTGCCTATAACAATCGTAATCCAACCACCCTCGTGCAGTTTTTGCAGGTTGGCTATTAAAAAGGTGACTTCAATAGATAAAAAGATGCCAGTAACAAATACAATTACATAAATGGGCACGCGCTTGGTATACAGGTAGAAGTTGATAAGAAAAGTTGTGGTAAGCATGGTAAGTGTAACGCTCAAACCGAATGCCGCCTCCATTTTAGTAGACTCGCGAAAGTGCAGTACCATGCCCAGGCAACCAGCCATGAGCAACCAGTTAATGGCGGGGATGTATATCTGCCCTTTTATGCGGCCGGGAAATAAAACTTTTAAGCGCGGCCAGATTTCTAATCGTATGGCCTCGTTAATCAGGGTAAAGCAACCGCTAATAAGCGCCTGGCTGGCAATAATGGTTGCCAGTGTTGCAATAGCCAAGCCGGGCCAGTAAATTACCTTAGGCACAATGGCGTAAAAGGGGCTAATGTTGGTAACGCGCTCGCCGGCGTGTTGTACCAGCCAGGCGGTTTGCCCGGCATAACTAAGTATCAGGGTTATTTTAATATACACCCAACTTACGCGTATGTTGTTACGGCCGCAGTGACCCATATCGCTGTATAATGCTTCGGCGCCGGTGGTGCATAAAAAGATGCTGCCCAGGAGCCAGAAATTTTTGGGGTCATCGGCAAAAAGGCGGTAGGCGTAATATGGGTTGAGCGCTTTTAATACAGAGAAGTTACCGATTAGCGCCAAAAAACCGATAGTCCCCATAAAAGTAAACCACACAAACATTACCGGCCCGAAAACCTTGCCAATGCGCTCTGTACCGAACTGCTGAAACACAAAGAGTAAAATGAGGATTACGACTACAATGGGGGTAATATTGATGTCGGGTTTAATGGCGTATAAGCCCTCCATGGCTGACGTTACGGAAATAGGGGGCGTAATAATACCATCGGCCATTAAAAAGGCACCGCCGGCAATGGCAGGGATGATTAACCACGAACCAAAATACCGGCGAATGAGGGCGTAGAGTGAAAAAATACCGCCCTCGCCTTTGTTATCGGCCTGTAGGGTGATGAGGATATACTTTACAGTGGTTTGAAAAGTGAGTGTCCAGAAAATACAGGAAAGGGTGCCGAGGGCAACGCTGGCTTTTATAATCTGGTTGTGAAAAATAGAGTCTTGTGTATATAAAGGAGAAGTGCCAATATCGCCGAACACGATGCCGGTGGCAATCATCATACCGGCCAGGGTTATTTTGCTTTGAAAATTATGATGGGCTTCGTTAGAGTTCATATCACTTTAATACCAACTGCGATAATACGCTAATTTACAAGGTCGAAAAATGATAATTATCAGATGGGTTGATTTTCCAGTTGCCGGATTTATGCCCAAAACCGAATTAAATTTGCAAAGCAGGTGGAAATACCCCATATTTGCGCTCCCTTTTGAAAAAGAGGGGTATTATTTAACCCAAACCTTAAATTAATTTAAGACATGGCAGTAAAGTTAAGACTTCAGAGACATGGTAGAGGCAAACGTCCTTTTTACCACATTGTAGCAGCAGACAGCCGCGCACCACGCGACGGTAATTACATTGAAAGGTTAGGCGATTACAACCCGCTAACCAAACCAGCTTCTATCCACTTAGATGTTGACAAGGCAGTTAACTGGCTAATGAAAGGCGCCGAAGTAACCAACACTGTAAAGGCAATTTTTAAGTACAAAGGCATTTTGTACAAAAAACACCTTTTACGTGGTGTAGCTAAAGGTTCATTTAGCGCAGAAGAAGCTGAAAAGCGTTACCAGGCATTTGTTGAAGACCACAAGAACAAGGTGCTTGACCACGAGAAGAAACACCACAAAGATAAGAGCGAAGTAAAGGCTAAGTTGCTTGAACAAGAGCAAAAGAAAGCCAGCGACCGCGAAGCTAAACGTGCTGCCGCACTTGCTGCTGCCGAGGAAGCCAAGAAGCCGGCTGTTGAAGAAACACCTGCTACTGAAGCCCCTGCTGCAGAAGCAACCGAAGCTCCGGCAGAGTAGTAGCCTCATCCTAAATCCTTCTCCTAAAGGAGAAGGACTTGATACGAGTTGGTATGGCAACAGAACAATACATATCAGTTGGAAAAATTGGAAAGCCTCACGGATTAAGTGGGGCTTTTCGATTTTTTTTAGACCGCGAACTGAAGAACAAGAACAAGGTGCCCGGCCATTTTTTGCTGAACCTGAAGGGCAACTTTACCCCCTGGTTTGTAACATCGGTTGAGTGGACAGGCTTTAACGAGGGCTATGTTTTGTTTGAGGAAGTTACCAGCCCTGAGAAGGGAAAACAGTATACCGGCAGTGAGTTATGCCTTGGCGAAAAGGAGGTGAACATTTATTTCAAAAAGGATGCACAAAGCCTTGATTATCTTAATGGTTATAGGGCGTTTGATGAAGCAGGGGATGAAATAGGTATTATTGCTGAAGTGGTTGAAAACCCGGGGCAGGTGTTGCTATCGGTTACCACGCAGGGCAAGGAGATAATGATACCTTTTGTAGATGATTTTGTGGTAAGCCTGAATAAGAGAAAGAAGGAAATCGTTTTAAGTTTGCCTGAGGGGTTGGTGAGTAGCCAAATGTGATTTATGATTTGTGAATTTTGATTTATGATTTATGGGCTATGTGCAATTTATTAAGACTTGTTGCACATTGCTTAAGGCCCAAAGCTAGAATATGCATATTGACATAATAAGCGTAGTACCTGATTTGCTGTTGAGCCCCTTTAGTCATTCGATGATGAAGAGGGCTAAGGATAGGGGTTTGCTGGATGTGAATGTTATAAACATACGCGATTTTTCGACCCAAAAGCAAAAGCAGGTTGATGATTACCAGTATGGCGGGGGCGCAGGCATTGTTATGATGTGCGAGCCGATTTCGAACTGTATTGAGCATTTAAAGAAGGAAAGAACCTACGACGACATTATATATATGACCCCTGATGGCGAGCGGTTGAACCAGAAGATGATGAACAGCCTATCGCTTAAAAAGAACCTGATAATACTATGTGGCCATTATAAAGGTATTGATGAGCGGATAAGGGAGTTATATATTACAAAGGAGATTTCGATAGGGGATTATGTATTGAGCGGTGGGGAACTGGCGGCGGCGGTATTGGTAGATGGTATTGGCCGGCTTTTGCCGGGGGTGTTGAATGATGAGACCTCGGCACTGTTTGATTCGTTCCAGGATAACCTGCTCTCCCACCCTGTTTATACCCGGCCGGAGGTATTTATGGGTTTAAAGGTGCCCGATGTATTGCTTTCTGGGCATGAAAAAAATGTAAGGGATTGGAGGCATGATAAGGCCGTTGAACGCACTAAAGCGCGCCGGCCTGATTTATTACAGGGCGAGGAATAGAAGAAAACCGGTGAGATTGTTTTCATTTTCGGTTTTTTATTATAATTTTGCGCACCTTATTGAGAATTTTAAAGCTAAAGAAAAATGAACCCAAAAGTAAGAGCAGTTGAAACTGCACTATTCGCCGCCAGCAAACACCCTTCATTCGGTCCCGGCGACAACATTACTGTTTCGTATAAAATTACCGAAGGTAATAAAGAGCGTATCCAGGAATTTCGTGGTGACGTTATACAGGTAAGAGGCGATGGTAGCAGCAAAATGTTTACTGTACGCAAAATATCGAACGGAGTAGGTGTTGAAAGAGTGTTTCCTCTTTTCTCTCCTTACGTTGATGATATTACTGTTAATAAAGTAGGCCGCGTTCGTCGTGCTAAATTGTTCTACCAGCGTAAAAGAAGCGGTAAAGCTTCTCGTATTGCTGAAAAAAGACAAGCAGAAGAAGTTACATCAGCAGCAGAATAATTCCAGGCTGCTTTGCATCATATTAAAACCCTGCCAATTGGCGGGGTTTTGTTTTTTTAGCCAATAGCAAGTTGATTTATTATGGCCCGGTAGCAATCGGGTAATTAAAACCAATTAATAATAACCAAAGCGGAATAGGATGTCGGTTATAGCAAATCTTCGGCGGCGTTGATAGGGAGGTTGACGCCATTGATGTGTGGTGAGCAGTGGCAGAAAAACAATACTGCATCGGCTACTTCATCGGGGGTTACGAGGGCTTTAAGGGGGTGGGCCTCTTTCATTTGATCAATAATACGGGTATCGGTGGTTGAGGTAAAATCGGTTTCCATAAATGAGGGGGAGATGCTATTGGATGTAACCCGGTGCCGGGCGTTTTCAGTTGCCCATGACTTACTGAGGGACAGTAAGTAGTTTTTATTGGCTGTATAATCTGATAAGCCTGTAGGTGGTTTGTTGAGGATGAAGGTTGAGAGCACATTAATGATACGCCCTCCTTTCTTCTTCCTAAAACCCGGAATGGCAGCTTTGGTTATTTTGATAACCGGCAGCACGTTAACGCCAAAACTATTTAAAATGTCAGCGTCCTCCATTTTATGGAAGTATTGTTGATAGAATACAGGGTAGGCGTTGTTAATCAAAATATCGAGGTCGAGGCCGGGAATTTTTGCAACAAGTTCATCTACCGATGCGGTGTTGGTGTAATCGCAATGCAGCGCCGTAATATTGTTACTCGCGGCGGCTAATTCCTTAGCGGCGGCTGCAGAATTGGCATATGTGAAATATACTTTGTTGCCGGCATCAGCAGCCAGTTTTTTTACTACCGCTGCACCTATCCCTTTTGAGCCGCCTGTGATGAGTATGTTCATTTTTTTAAATTATGCCTATTGAAATAGTGCCCTTGGCCACCTTTTGTTGGTCGGCCTTGGCAAAGTAAAACTTAAACTCGACCGAGCCTACTGATTCAAAAATATCGGTAATTTCTGCATTTAAGGTAATCTCATCGCCCAAATAAACGGGGTTTAAGTATTTGATGGCTTGGGTTTGGATGATTACGTTTTTGTTGGGTAGTAACTCACCAATGAAATAAGAGAGAAAGCCGTTTAGAATATTGCCGTGCATTACTACGCCTTTAAATCCTTTGCCAGTGGCAAATGTAGCATCAGTATGCAGTGGGTTTTTATCCTTGAATATTTCGATGAAGCCTGAATAGGTTTGTGGAGAAACTACGAAGTTGTGATTGAATTTATCGCCTTTGGTCATATGCGGTATTAAAAACGATGAGGTGCTAAGTTAATTATTTAGTGTTTGATTAACCGCACCGGAATCTTAATAGCACTGAAATCAATTAACCACAAAGGGCACAAAGGTTGACACAGAGGACACAAAGAATACAATAATTTAGTGGCCTTTTTGAACTTGATGATTAGCGCTTTTTAAAACTCTTATACTTAAGCCTTTTACTTAAAATGTATATTCTTTCTATATCGCACCATGGCGCGGAAGATAAAGGCCAGCAATGCAATAAGGGCAAGTTCACCAATACAAGCTGCGGGGTTTTGGCGATTATCAGGCAGTAAGTCCATGATGTTGAAAATCCGCATTTGGTCTAAGACGTAGTTGAGGGAAAAGTGAATCCAGGGCATTTGATAAAACGGGATATCGAAATGGAAGATGTGCTGCATGCCTAATACCACCCAATCAATTTCGGGCAGCAGCGAAAAGATGATGCCCCATTTATAATCGCCCCAAAAAATATAGAGCAGCACGATTGAGCTGAGCCACATGACCAAATGATACACCAGCCAAAAGGGGTTGCCGAAATCGGCCTCGGGTTGGCGGTAAACTGATATGGCCAACTTATCGAAAATACCATGCACCAACAGGCAGAAGATGAAAGTGAGTAACAGGCCAACGGGCTTGTAGTTTCGCCACTTAAATATCCGGTTAATAATAACGCCCGCCATGATGTGCGTAGGTGCCTGCATAACGGCTGCGAATATATGGGAAGTATGGGTGGGGAGGATGGAGTGTTTATAAATTTACATAGGCTGTTATCATTGGGTTGGTTTGCATAACCCCACTCCCACGTTTTGCTTTGTCTCCATCTCTATCAAATGCGCACCAATGGTTACTTATTTTTTAATTGCCGTTTTATTGTCGTTCTGCCGATTGATCAAGCTTTTACTTTTTTGGCCCCGACGAAAAATCGGGATTTGCAACTTGACCCAAAAAAGTAACAAAAAAGGTCAAGGCTGCCCGGCAAACTCCTAAAAAAAATCGCCACGCAGGAAATAAACGAACTCGACGCACCAGCTGCGCATATAGCATGTTGAGGGGTCTTTAATAGTTGTAGTTTACTACCGGTTGGTCTCATACAGCGTTTCTTTCTTTTTGGCTAAGCATGATTTTTTTCTTAACGGAATTGCCGAGAAGCCAAGGAGAAAATACAAAATGCAAACCCATAAGCATTACAGAAGATTTTTGGCGTTGAACCTCCGCTCCTCTTTTTTCTTTGAGTGTTGTTTCTTTTTTTGGAGGATGTTTTCTTTAACGGCTTTGGGTACTTTGGTAGGGATGCGGCGCTTTTCTTTCTTTAGTGCTTTTTCTAACAGCGTATAGAATTTAGCAATTACCTTTTCTTTATTGGTGGCCTGAGAACGGCTTTCGCTGCTGTTAATGCGCAGCTCTCCTTTGTCGTTTATAAAGCCTTCCAGCTTTTTTGTGGCGCGGGCTTTTTCGGCATCGGTTAGTAGTGTGGTGGTTTGTATATCAAATATCAGCTCAACTTTGGTTTCGGTGGTGTTAACGTGTTGTCCGCCGGCGCCGCTGCTTTTGCTGGTTTTAAATTTAAACTCGGGTTCAAAGTTTCTATCACTTAATTTCATGTTGCAAAAATAGCGAATCTAAATTTGGGCTACTGTTGTTATAAATTAGTAGCAAACAGCAAATCGAGATTGCTGCTTTTAATACCAAACAGGCCTGCCAGGTGCACATTGGTAAGGTTGCCTTTATACAGGTATATGCCGCTGCGGATGCCTGCATCCTGGTATATCAGGTTTTTCATGCCGCTCATTTCGCCGCAGTGCAGCAAGATGGGGGTAAGGATATTGGAGAAGGCGTGCGATGCCGTCCGCGATACGCGCGATGGAATATTAGGCACGCAGTAATGTATTACATCAAATTTTTTAAAGGTAGGCTCGGCATGGCTGGTTATTTCGGAAGTTTCGAAACAGCCACCCTGGTCAATACTTACATCAATTACCACGCTGCCCGGTTTCATTTTGCGAACCATATCTTCGGTAACTATAACCGGTGTGCGGCCTTTTTTTGAGTGTATAGCGCCAATGGCCACATCGGCGGCTTGTAGCTCCTGCTCTAATATAGTTGGCGAAATGGTTGAGGTAAATACGCGCGTATTTATCTTTTCCTGTAGACGCATCAGTTTGTAAACGTTGTTATCGAAAACCGAAACTGTGGCCCCTAAACCAATAGCAGCGCGGGCTGCATAGGTGCCAATTACACCGGCGCCCAAAATAACCACCTTGGCCGGCGGCACACCCGAAATACCCCCCAACAAAATACCCTTGCCCTCGTTGGCGTTGCTTAAAAACTCGGCGGCTAAAAGTATAACGCTGCTACCGGCAATTTCGCTCATGGCCCTTACAAACGGAAACATGCCTGCATCATCTTTGGTATATTCAAAGGCCAGCGCGGTTACTTTTTTGCGCATTAACCGCTGTATGTATTCTTTTTTTAACGCCGGTAAATGTATGGGCGAAATGAGCGTTTGGTTTAGCTGCATCAACTCAATCTCTTCCAGCAGGGGCGGGGCAATTTTAATAATTACATCGGCTTTGTAAGCCTCTTCGGCAGTATCGACCAACTCTGCCCCCGCTTCGGAATAATCGTTATCAGAAAAATGCGAATCGCGGCCGGCGTGGCGTTCAATTAAAATACGATGGCCGTTATTGACCAACGTTTTTACCGATTCGGGCGTTAAGCCAATCCTGTGTTCCTGAAAACTGTTTTCTTTAGGTATGCCAATAAAAAGTTTGGCTTTTTTTTGAGCCACCATAGCCGGCGACTCCATAGGCTGTAAGCCTAATTTACTGGTTATTCCTTCAAATCCTTTCCTTTTTTCAGCCATTTGCAGGTAAAATTACTTCATAAAGATAGAAATTTCGCGCATATTATCGTTGAGAGTAATGTGCACATTTAGCACATCGGGGGGTAACAGGCTTTCAATCAATTCAGGCCACTCAATAAAAGAATAGCTTTTACCGTCGATATAATCTTCGATGCCAATGGCCAGGGCCTCTTCCATATTTTTAAGCCGGTATAAATCTATGTGGTAAATTTTATCGCGGCCGGGCTCAATCAAATATTCATTTACAATACTATAACTTGGGCTCGAAAAACTATCGTGACTGCCTAACTCCCTACATATTTGCTTAATGATGGTGGTTTTACCGGTGCCCATTTCGCCATGAAAGGCGAATACTTTTCGGCCTTGCGACGCGCGGAGGATGGCCTCGCTTATAGCGGGCACTTCGCTTACATCGGTAAGGGCCAGGTGTTGGGTTTTCACGGTGCAAAGTTCGGGAAATTTTGGGAATGCCATTGTTTGAGCCCTGATTAAAGGATGGAAGGATAAGCAGCCTAATTGACAAAGTTGCGGCTTAACTTCAAAAGAAAACAGGAGTAAATTATGTGCCAGGTAACAGGCTGCTTTAAAATCCCGATACTTTTATTTTACATTGCCTGGCACAAGTTAGCAGTTCATCTTTTTTCTCATTTTTTATTAGAAAGACAGGAAATGAATCAGAACCAGCGAGTATGGTCAAAAGAAAGAAGCCCTGAGTCTGTAGTTTCTTATCCGCCTTTGCCAGCAATTTCCGGGTCTGGCCCTGTTCCTCGTCAGCAGTCAGGATTTGTTTGAATTGATGCCGCGAAAGTTCTGACAAGGCAAAATTGATGTCAGCGGTGCCAGCCTTCCAGTCCAATTCAAAAAGCACTTTCGCCGATTTTAATTCTTGGACCAAAACAGAAAGCCAAAGCTCTTTAGACGGTTCAGACACAAAAAATGCCTGAAAATAATCCATGTTTTCCTTGAAATAGGCCACAGGGTTGATGGCGGCTTTATGCACTTTTTCTGTCGGGATATCTTGCCCCCCGGGATCATCGCAAATGAGCTTAACGAATCTGGCAAGGCTCTCCTTTTTCACGGTTACGCCACTTACGCTTTTGTAGCGCTCCTCATAGGGTTTGTTGAAGCCTAAGTGGTCAACCACAGCCTTAAAACTCCTTTCTACTTCCCTGAATTCGACCTCATCAACTATGGCAGTATGATCGATTTTCTCATCGATATTTTTGGAAGCAGACGAGAAACCCGGCCAACGACGAATCTCCAACTTATCATCTATAAGAACGATAAAATAATCTTTCGTCCCATTGGTGAAGTGAATGTTTATTGGGATATATATTTTACCAAAATCAGCATGGTCGAAAAACAATTCTTCTTTCCTCCAGCTTGTATTGGGTAACGGTATTAAGGCCTCAGTCAGCCCCAGACCGGTTATCTTGGACGCCAAAACCTGATGCACATTATCAAGATTCAGCACATCCGAAACAAAAGTCCGTTTACTGTCTTCAGATGCTTTTTTGTCCTTGTAGTAAATATTGCTCATCGGGTAGGTTAATGTATTTTTCCGCCACAATTGTCATTTGGTATCACGAAGATATCAGTACTTCTTCAGAGTTGCGTATAGCAGCGGAAATGCATCCTAATCCCCAACAATTCATCAAAACAACATCATTACACCCGCATAAAAACAGCTATTATGGTTTACATCATTTTTTTTCGTAAATTATTGATAATGATTTGTTTGCAATTTTGGATGGGTTACACTTTTGCGATTTGTAACCCATTAGCAAAATTGAGGGTTTTGCATTTAGACATATGGACTGTATGCTGAAGCAACGGGCTGCAACAAAAACCCTATTTTAGCGAGATAAGTAACTGCTTAAACCATGAAAAAAGCCTGCCTCCCCCTTGTATTTTTAATGCTATGTTTCTCGTTGGCCCATGCCCAAAACTGGATGCGCGATATGCACGACCCACGAGTTAACTTCTTTACCGTGCAACAAGAGTTTAATGATTGGTGGGCCATACACGGCCATGATATAGTGAGCCACCCGGGAGGTGCCGAGGGCGAGGTAAGCGAGAAGTGGAAACTATACAAGCGCTGGGAGCAAAACATGTTGCCGCTGATGGTGGGCACCAACGGCGTGCGCATGGGTGCGCCTGATGCAGCCGAAAGGGACTTTTATAACCAGAGGCGCGCGCAGCAAAACCAGCGCAGTGGTGCTACGTGGAGTTACATCGGTACCTCAATGTCGTTTAACGATGGACAAAGCGATTCGGTAACCGGTAGGGTTAATTGCGTAAGGTTTGACCCTGTTAACCCCAGTATTGTTTACTGTGGCACGCCCACCGGTGGGGTTTGGAAGTCGGTTGATTTTGGCAAGAGCTGGCAGTTGCTGAATACGGACAATTTGCCTCAGATAGGCGTTAGTGATATAGCCGTGAACCCGCAAAACACCAACACCATTTATATTGCCACCGGGGATATTGCCAATAGCGAATGTCAGAGTATAGGCGTTTTAAAATCGACTGATGGCGGACAAACCTGGGACACCTGTGGGCTTAACTTTACGGTAAGCCAGGGCGTATTAATGGCCCGGTTGATAATGAGTCCGCTTGATACAAATACCTTGTTTGCGGCCACCAGTGCAGGCGTTTACAAAACTGTTGATGGTGGTATAACCTGGATGCGTATTACAGCCGCGATTAACCTGACCGGTATGGAGTTTAACCCACTTAACCCTAGCACCATTTATACCTGGGGCTATCAGCTTTACAAATCGTTTGATGCCGGCGCTACCTGGCAAAAGCTAATGACTGGTCTGCCCGATTCGGTAAGCTCGGGCGGTTTTGGCGTTGGGCTTACACCGGCCGATACTTCGTGTATATATGTATTGGCAAGTGATACTTCAATTCCCTCGCTTACAGATATGCCTTATGAAGGTGTTTATCGGTCGCTTAATGGCGGGGCGTCTTTTACGCGTCAATCAACCAACCCTGATCAAACCGGAACGCAGGGAACTTATGACCTTGCCGTAGGTGTTTCGCCGGTTAATAGAAACATCGTGTTTATTGGTGCAGTTAATATGGACTACTCGACCAACGGCGGTGTTACATGGAAAGTGCCTACGGTGCCAACACACGTTGACCATCACGATATCCGTTTCTTCCATACTAGTGCCGATACACTTTTCTCGGCCAATGATGGCGGCTTGTTTATTTCGACGGACACCGGTGCTACGTGGAAGAGTTTGAACAACGGCATGCACATTGGCGAGATATACAATATCTCGTCGGGCAGCCGCACCAAATATCTTTACATGACCGGCAGGCAGGATGAGGGTACTTTGCTGCAGGATACCTCGTCAGAGCTTTTAGTATCGGGTGGCGATGGGCTTGAGTGCATTATTGACCCGCTGAATGAAAACCACCTGATAGGCTCGTTAGAAGAAGGGATTATTGGCAGCACTTACGGTGGTGCGCAGGGCAGCGTTAATATTATAGTGTACAACTGGAGCAGCGGGGTAAACGGCTTTGGTGCCTGGAACACGCCATTTGTATTGCAAAACGGCAGTTCGGATATTATGTATGTGGCTAAGGATTATGTTTATAAATCGACTGATGGGGGAGCTACATGGGGTACCCTTCATTCATTGGTGCTTCCACCGACTGATAACCTTTACCAATTGATGGCCATTGCACCGGGCAACCCCGATTATATTTATGTGGCTACCTACTATCACCTTTACCGGTCGACGGATGGGGGTACTACATTTACCAATATAACCGGTAGTATACATGGTGTGTTTACCAGCCTGGCTGTATCGCCGGCTAACCCAAGCGAAATATGGGTGGGCGTAAGCAGTACTACACCCTTCTTACTTAAATCAGTAGATGCTGGTTCGCACTTTGCATCGTTTGCTTCAGGCTTGCCTGCAACGCACCCATTCTACCCAAAAAGTATTGCACCGGTGCGCGATAGCAAAGATGCACTATACGTAAGCCTGGCCAATGCCGGTGGTGTTTACTATATAGATAGCACGCTAAGTAGTTGGCAACCATTCAACAGCGGCCTGCCGAATGTAACTGTTGACCAGATTGAGATTGACTACTGTGCCAATAAAATACGTGCAGCTACTTATGGCCGCGATGTTTGGGAGTCGGGCCCTTACCAGGCATTTGATGTTCCACCGGTGGCCAACGCAATATATGCTGCTTCGGGTGTGGGATGCCAGGATACAGTAAGTTTTGCCGATCAGTCGGAGTATAACCCTACATCATGGCAGTGGTATTTCCCCGGTGGGCAACCGGTTTCATCAACGGCTCAAAACCCGGTGGTGGTGTATAATAGCAGCGGCTTACATACGGCTACTTTTATTGCCACCAACACCAATGGCGCCGATACTGCACAATATACGCTAACGACCAGTTATTGCACGGGTGTAAACCAGTTAACGCAAAGCAACCTTGTTAGTGTTTATCCTAACCCTAACAACGGTAATTTTGTAATTTCAGTTACCGGTGATGCGAGGGGTAAGGTTACGATGTCGCTGTTTAATAACATAGGCCAAAATGTTTACCAAAACTCCTACACTAAAGATGCCGATGTTATTACTGCAGATTGCTCGTTGCAAAACATTGCCAAAGGCATTTACTACCTTCAAATTACTACTGAAGGAACTAACACCGTGCAAAAAATAGTGGTGGATGAGGGAGGAAAATAAAAGTAAGGAGGAGCCAGCAACTTTAGTCATAGCGCGGCAATGGTTCGATGCTTTTAACGACCATAACCTTGAAAAGCTATTGGCACTTTACCACGATAACGCCCAACACTACAGCCCTAAGCTAAAAATACGCAGGCCCGAAACGAAAGGGCTTATTACCGGTAAAGAAGCGCTAAGCAATTGGTGGCGAGATAGTTTTGAGCGTCTGCCAAGCCTATGTTACCGACCCACCAAATTTATAGCTGATGAGTACAGCATATTTATGGACTATACGCGCCATGTTGATGGCGAAGATGATATGACGGTGGGAGAAGTTTTAGAAATTAAGGAAGGGTTAATTGTTGCCTCAAGGGTTTATCATAGTTGATGACGCCAAGGTTGCATCCTTCAATACGTCACTTATTATTCTCACTGCCCGTTACATTAATTGATTGTTGATGATGATTACCTGAACGCCCTAAGGACGATTTAAGTGAAGCCTTCAGTTTATCGACTGCCCCCTCGGCCGCCTGTTCGTAAGTAGATGCGTGGTTTTTAGCCACCAGTGGCAGCGAGCCATCAATGTGCGCTTCCAATAAACAGCGCTTGTCGCTAAGGCCTTCTTTATTGCCGTTTTCATCGGAAAGATGAACATCTAGACGGGCTATATGCTCACTGAACCTGTCCAGCTTATCAGTTAATAATGCAATGATGGGGGCCTGAAGTTCTTGGTTGGCTTTAACACTGTGTGCGCTATTAAATTGGATGGTCATGATTGTGGAGTTTTAATGATTGAAAAATGAAACCGGTAATTGCTCAAAGCAATTTTTATAACATTACAAAGGTGGTAATCAATAGCAGTAGAAGTATTACACAATTGCGGGGAAGAGTTACATGATTTACGGGTGAGTGGGGATGTTTTTGGATCGAAATGGGCGTAAAACTGCTTTAAAACGCACTCATTCAAAATCTAAAAATCCAATCATCAGCCCAAAACGAACAACAAAAAGGAGCCTGATTTCGGCCAAATCCTTACCCATTCAAACACTTTACAGTAATTGTTTATCTGTGCAAGTAACTGTTAGAACCCTATTAACTTTGTGCTACTAAAAAAAAACAACCCCATGAAAAACAAGTTTACCAGGCTTTCTTCATTCACGGTTTTTGCAAAGTGCGTTGCGTTGTTGTGTTTGTTCTTAGCGGCTACAACGCTACGGGCGCAAACCACATGCGATGCGCATTTTGCACATTACTCGCTGCACAATCCCGATAGCCTCCATTTTTATCCGTCATCGCCACATGCGTTGTCGTATAGCTGGAGTTTTGGAGATGGAAGTAGTTCTACCAACCAGGACCCCTGGCATTTCTTTTCGGGCGCCGGTACTTATAATGTGTGCTTAACGGTTGCTGACTCGAACGGCACCACCTGCACCTGGTGTGATACTGTGCACGTTGGCACAGTACCAGTTTGCAATGCAGCTTTTAGCTGGTATACAATACATAACCCAGATAGCCTGCACTTTTATCCTAATGGCTCGGCAGGCACGGCTTATTACTGGAATTTTGGAGATGGAACTACTTCGCCGCTGCAATACCCATGGCATTATTACCAGCACGCAGGCACGTATATAGTTTGCCTTTATGTGGCCGATACATCGGGTGTTACCTGTAGCAAGTGCGATACGGTAACGGTTGGCACGCAGCCAACTTGCAGTGCACAGTTTAGCCATTACACTTTAACCAACCCTGATAGCGTTCATTTTTATGCAACCGCTACGAGTGGCATAGCTTCGTATTACTGGAATTTTGGCGATGGTTCAACTTCAACGTCGCAATATCCGTGGCATCATTTTGCTACTTCCGGTATTTATAATGTTTGCTTAACTGTTGTTGATAGCAGCGGCGCAACCTGCACCGGTTGCGATAATGTGCATGTGGGCCCGGCAACAACGTGCAGCGCGGCTTTCAGCCATTACAGTATCAGCAATGCCGATAGTTTGCATTTCTATCCAGTTAGTACCGTAGCAGTAGGTTCGTATTATTGGAGCTTTGGCGATAACACTACTTCTACCCTGCAATATCCATGGCATTATTACCCGCATGGTGGCAACTATTATGTTTGCCTAACTGTGGTTGATACCAATGGCGTTACCTGCACTTCTTGCGACACCGTTCACGCTGGCCCTAGTTCCGTATGCAGTGCGGTGTTTGCACATTATACGGTTAATAATGATAGTGTCCATTTTTATCCAACCGGTCATCATGCACTTAGCTATTATTGGAGCTTTGGCGATGGCACTACGGCCACCAGCTTCAGCCCTTTCCATACTTACGCAAACCCCGGAACTTATAATGCATGCTTAACTGTAGCTGATACTGACGGTGCTACCTGCACCTGGTGCGATACTGTGGTTTATGTTGGCCCTCATGCATCTATTTGCAGTGTTGGGTTTAGCCATTACGCAGGTACCAATCCTGATAGCCTTCATTTTTATGCCACCGGTGATCATATTGCCACTTATAACTGGAATTTTGGAGATGGAACAACTTCGCCGCACGCTAATATCTGGCACCTGTTTCCAGGCCCAGGCACTTATTATGTTTGCCTGAGTGTGGTTGATAGTTCGGGCGCAAGTTGCTCGACCTGCGATACGATCAATATCGGGCATATATCTACCACCTGTAATGCGCAATTTAGTTATTACACTATGCATAACCCCGATAGTTTACATTTCTACCCAACAGGCACACCGGCGCATTCGTACTACTGGAGTTTTGGTGACGGAACGACTTCAACCCAGCAATATCCATGGCACTTATACAGTGGCCCGGGCACTTACCGCGTATGCCTTTACATAGCCGATACAGCAGGTGTTACCTGCGACCAATGTGATACCGTACATATTGCGGGCACTACCACTACCTGCAATGCTCAATTTGCTCATTACAACTTAACCGGTGTTAATGTTGACAGTGTGCATTTCTATCCTTACGACCAACACGCAGCATCGTACTACTGGACCTTTGGTGATGGAGCTTCTTCGGTACATGGAGACCCATGGCATTACTACGCACAGCCCGGCGTTTACCAGGCATGTTTAACCGTGGTTGACAGCAATGGACAAAGCTGCACGCTTTGCGATACTGTAACGGTTACAGCAGTTAATACCTGCAACGCTTTGTTTAATTATTATACTATCCATAACCCCGATAGCCTGCATTTTTATCCAACCGGTACACCGGCTACCTCGTATTATTGGGATTTTGGTGATGGTACTACTTCAACCAACCAGGATCCATGGCATTATTTTACCCAGGCAGGCACCTACTATGTATGCCTTACTGTAGCTGAGGCTTCGGGCATTACTTGCACGCATTGTGATACGGTGCATGCAGGGCCTGTATCAACCTGTAGCGCACAGTTTATTCATTATTCTTTAACCAGTAATGCCGATAGCGTTCACTTCTACCCTAGTACTACACATGCAGCTTCTTACTATTGGAACTTTGGCGATGGAACTACTGCAACCGGTGCGGACCCCTGGCACAATTACCTGCACACAGGTACTTACTACGCTTGCTTAACGGTTGCTGATACGGCGGGCAATACCTGCACATCGTGCGATACTGTTTATGTTGGCCCGCCACATACTTGTAATGCGGAGTTCCACCATTACTCAACCAATAATCCGGATAGTGTTCATTTCTATCCAGCCGGTACCGGTTCAACGGCATGGTATTGGAGCTTTGGTGATAGCACTACTTCTACGTCGCAATATCCATGGCATTTTTACAGCAACGATGGCATCTATTATGTGTGTTTGACGGTGGTTGATGCATCGGGTGCAACTTGTACGCAATGCGATACTGTGCATGTGGGTGTTCCGCACTTTGGCGTGCATGCAGAGCATCATCCTGCCAGCAATAGCAATAACCCTGATAGCGTTCAGTTTACCCCTATTGGCTCGGCTGATGCAGTGGCTTGGTACTGGGATTTTGGTGATGGCGGCTACGCATGTGCCGAAAACCCAATACACTATTACGCCAGCATTGGTATTTATTATGTAACGCTTACTGCGGCTGATACCGCCGGTGCAATTTCGGTTTCGTACGACACGGTTAATACCGGTGCTACCGGTGTTGCAACTGTGCAGCCAACAACTGCGATAGCCAAAATTTTCCCTAACCCGATGAATGACTTTGCCATTGTTTATATGAAGAATATTACCGGCACTGCTGCATTAAGATTATATGATGCTACAGGCCAGTTAGTATTTAGCAAAGAGAATTTGGGTGATGGAAGTTTCACTATTAATACACGCAATTTTGCCCCGGGCATTTATTTCTATAACGTTGGAGACAGCAATGAAGTAATAGCGCAAGGCAAATTGATGATAATTCATTAATGCTCCCGGTAATATAGTTTGTCAGCATAAAGGCCGCGAAGTTTTTCGCGGCCTTTTTTTGTGGCCGGTTGAGCGCTGCATTTGTAAACAGCCAGCCTCACCCCTGCCTATCGGCATCCCCTCACCGTCGGAAGCAAGCTACGCATGCAACCAATAGAGAGGGGAACCGCATTATCCAGTCCGGTGGTAATATCCCGATAACCAACAGGAGATTAAAGAAATTAAGCCGGCACTCCCCTTGGCAACCATTTACATGTTGGTACCGTTTTAAGGTTAACTAATGTAATTTTACAAAACGCCGGCGCCAGGCAGGCAATTAGACCATGTGTTTTATGAAAAAGCTATCGTTATTAGTCCTCTCGTTTTTATTCGCTCATTGCTTGTTTAGCCAAATTCCGAATGCGGATATGGAGAGTTGGACTAACGCACCGACTTTAATTGGTTGGGAAACCAACAGCCAGCCACTTACGCTGCCGCCTTACGATCCTTATGTGGTGAAACAAGACAGCGATGCATACACCGGTAACTGGGCGGCTAATCTTTACGCCAACGGGGTGTTTAAAGCTTATGCAAAAACAACTTTTGCAGTGGCAACACACCCCAACCATCTTTCGCTCTACTATAAACTTTTGTTTCCGCCCTGCGTGAACGATTCGAATTACGCGGTAAAAGATACTGCTACGGTTTTGGTTGAATTGTTAAGCCACGGTGCAGCAGTTGATGGCGGCTTTTGGCGAAGCAGTGTCAACAATTTTAATTATTCGCAGCTGATAATTCCTATTTCGCAAAATGCCTCAACCTTCGATTCGTGCAGAATTACATTGACCGGGGGTGATGTTTTGGGCGGTTGCGGAATTGTTTCCGCATCTACCCAATTTATAGTTGACCACCTGGAACTGGAATATACAGCACAGAACATTTGTGTAGATACCGGCAAGATTTGCGATACCTGCATTTGCCCGCAGATTGTTGACCCGGTTTGCGGGTGCAATGGCATTACTTATGTTAACTATTGCTATGCGCATAGTGCCGGGGTTAGCAGTTGGACTGCGGGTAGTTGTATCACTTCGGTAAAAGATGTTTCGTCCACAATCCTGAACCTGCATTTATTTCCGATACCGGCGAATGCTGTATTGAATGTGCAATATGAACTACTTCATTCAGGGCAGTGCGATATCCGCGTGTCGAACGTATTGGGACAGGTATTGATTAGCAAGGGTGCAGACGGAACACAGGGTATACAGGAAGCTCAAATTACGCTTGATGGCTTTACCAAAGGGATTTACCTGATTGAGTTGCAGTGTGGGATTGACAGGGTAGTGAGGAGGTTTGTGGTGGAGTAGGGTTCAAAACTTCACCATTAAGTCCAATTCATTATTCATAGAAAGGGCAACAACATACTTACTTTGAACATAGTGGTTATAGCGCACATTATGAGTTTTGCTGCTTATTACCGGGCCTAATACCACCCCGGCTATGCATAGGGCCGATAAGGTTGAAACGAACACCATATCCCTTTTCCGAAACAGATCGTTGGCCTGATGATTAGGGGCATAGCCGGTATTGATGTAGTTATAATGTGGCAAGTCCATAACACCGGTGCCTACCAGGTGGACTAAGTTTATTATTCGGCCTACGTTATCGCGAAGCGAAACCCAATCGGAGCTTTCGCGGGGCCTATTGGGCAGGTAAAGTTGAGAATGAGGTGTAGAAGTATTTTTTGTAGCTGGGGTGGTTAAGGCTGAATTGCTTAAGGGCTTTTTAATCATGTACGTCTGTTCAGGTGCCCTTTGCTCTTTTATTTCAACCGGGGTAAGCGGATTGCCCGCATTACCATTCAGGTAACTGCTGCATAGAAAAGAAATAAGAATGAAAATCTTAAACGCATGCACGGTTTTGCTTTTTATACTGTGGTAATAATTGCAATACAAAGGTGGTGCCAAAATTGCGGGTGGGCGTTACACAACTTTACTTAAGTGTTGCATGATTTACGGGTTGGGTAGAAACGCTGTTTTTATCACCTGCTTTTAAGATCCGCACAAGGCGCCTGAACGTAGATAAGTTAACTTCCGGGTAAAAATTCGGCCTACTGAATAAAAAATGGATGTGACTTAACCAGAAACGAATCGTAGCGAACTAAATGCGGTATGCTGCGTAAACAGTTCAACACCGTAATACAATCCTCCCAAATTTTTGATTTTATAAAAGTGTACTATGCAGTTTCCCGAAATTCCGGACAATGACCGTGAACGGTTAAAAAATATTGAGGAATTCTCGATTCTGGATAGTATGCCTGAGAGAGAGTACAACGAGATTACCAAGCTCGCCTCTTATATCTGCAACACACCCATGTCGCAGTTAAATATTGTGCACCAAAAAACACAGTTTACCAAATCAAACTATGGCATACCAGGCGTTTACACACCAAGAGAGCTATCTGTTTGCGCGCATGCTATAAACCAGCCCAACGAAGTTTTTATTGTGCCTGACCTTAGAAAGGATGACAGGTTTTACGACAACCCCGCCGTTGTGGGTGAAGTGGCGCTTGTATTTTATGCCGGAGTGTCCTTGATTTCGCCTGAAGGATTTGCGTTGGGCACACTTTGCGTTTTAGATAATAAACCACATGAGTTAAGCGAACTGCAAATTGATACACTGAAAGCCCTGGCAAACCAGGTTATTTCGTTGTTAGAACTAAGGCGCAGTAAGAAACAACTGGAAGCGGCCAAAACCGAATTGGAGGAAAAAAACCAAGAACTGGAAAGGTTTTCGTATGTGGTGGCACATGACCTTAAATCGCCGCTAAATAATATCACGGGATTAGCAAAGTATGTAATAAAAAAGCACGCCGCAGGGTTAGATCCGGAAATTCAGGAAATACTTCAAACGCTTGCTGATTCATCAGAGCGGCTTAAACGTTTGATAGATGGAATACTTGAGCACAGCCGCTGTGAAAAGCAAATTGCAGAAAGTAAGAGCGAAGTTGACACAGCAGCATTTATAGCAGAAACTACACAGTTTTTTAGCTATTATAAAGATTGCAGTTTTAATATAGCCGAAGGCAGTAGTAAAATATTAGTCAACAAAACTGCCTTATCGCAAATACTCATCAACCTTATTTCGAACGCCATTAAGTATAACGATAAAAAGGAAATACTTATTGATATAGGCTTTACCGAAAATACTGAGGGGTTCACATTTACGGTGGGCGATAACGGGCCGGGTATTGAGGAGAAAAATATAGCCGATATTTTCGGCATATTTAAAGTATTTGCCGATAGCGACCGGTTTGGCCAGCAAGGTACAGGCATTGGTTTGGCCACTGTAAAAAAGCTGGTAACAAAATTGGGCGGCGACATAACTCTTGTTTCGACAATAGGGAAAGGAAGCGTTTTTAATGTAACCCTACCGAAGTAATCTCCGGTAATAAACTTCGACAGCTTAAAACTCTATTGGCAGATTATTATTATAAATTCCTATCTTTATAAAGCAGGGTTTATGTAGTTATTTGTTTAAGGCAAAACGCTGGATGAAAAAAATATTCCCCCTTATATTTTGTTGCGTGTTGTTTGGTTTGCAGCCGTACGCCCAATCTATTAACTGGGATTGGGCTGTAAGTGCCAGCAATGCAAATGCATCCCAGGAAGGCGATGATGTGACCACTGATAGCGCTGGCAACGTTTATATAACAGGCAGTTTTCTAGGTACCACGGTTAACTTTGGCAGTGTGACTCTGTACAATGGGGGAAATCAAAATGGCTTTCTCGCCAAATATTCCTCGAGCGGAAATGTGATTTGGGCAGTAAGCCCCATTACAAACGCAGGTAACGTTGTTGTACCAATACACATTGCAA
>Ga0206832_10007_pt1 | contig 59087 bp, 48 predicted proteins | sample Alteio_BWOrgCont_74_FD_152896 | JGI IMG/M metagenome (GOLD analysis project Ga0206832, IMG submission 152896) | Enriched cells from forest soil in Barre Woods Harvard Forest LTER site, Petersham, Massachusetts, United States -... | ecosystem: Environmental > Terrestrial > Soil > Temperate forest >... | reverse complement strand
ACCATTACGGAGCCTGCTGTGCTTGCCATAGGGGTACCCGTTATTCAAAATGTGGGCTGCTCGGGCGGTTCAACCGGTAGTATTACAACGCATGTTATCGGAGGCACGCAGCCTTATACTTATACCTGGGTGCAACAATCAAACCAACAAAATTATAGCACAGCAAACCTCACTAATCTCAGTGCCGATGTTTATTATCTAACGGTTACCGATTTGCATGGTTGCAGTGCATCTACCAACTATGTTATCCTTGCTGTTCCTCCGCTGGTTTATACTATCGACTCAACCAATGTTTCGTGCTTTAACGGTAATAATGGTAGTGTTACGGTAGCCATTTCAAGCGGCACGCCGCCTTATCAGTACGAATTTGATAATACCGGTAGTATAGATTCGGTTTATCCTAACCTTGCGGCCGGGTTAGTGGATGTAATAATTATCGACGCAAATAATTGCCGGGGCCATAATATCGTTAACATACAGCAACCTCCGCAAATCGTCATTCACGGTATCACGCAAACCAACGTGCTGTGTTACGGTGGCGATAATGGCGGCCTTTCAATTAACGCTACCGGCGGCACACCCGGCTATACTTATAGCTGGAACAACCATTATACCAGCACCTTCGATACTTTGCTTATGGCCGGTACTTACACAATTACAGTAACTGATACCAATGCCTGCACTGCTACACAATCGTATCAAATTACCCAACCTGCCTCACCTTTAACGGCCGCGCCTGTGGTTACCAATGCATTTTGTAATGGCGCAGGCGATGGAACTATGGATGCGCATCCTGCTGGTGGCACCCCACCCTATAGTTATTTGTGGCCCAATGGTAGTACCACCCGTATAGCAACAAGTTTAACCAGTGGTTCATATACTTGGATTGTGACAGATGCCAATGGCTGCACTATTGCAACCACCGATTCGGTTGGCCAGCCTTCTGCCCTGGTAATTTTGAGCGATTCGGCCACCCCGGTAAAATGTGTAAGCCAACGAAACGGCACCATAAAGGTTATAGCAACGGGCGCAACACCACCATATACCTACAATGCAACGCAGGATAATGCCAATTTTGTTTATACCACCAATGGCTTTTTGCAGGGGCTTGATACCGGTGTTTATACCATAACAATATCCGATAGCCTGGGTTGCACCAATCAAATTTATGTATACGTTCCACCTGCCATACTCGATTCATTTACCACAAGCGTTGATTCGGCTTTGTGCTATGGGTATAATGATGGTGGCGCATTGGCGACTCCGCTTCCTCCAAACTCCATCACTAACGGGCCTTATAAGTTCGGTATTGATAATAACCCTGAGTCTTCAGATACCGGGTACTTCTCAAACCTTTCGGCCGGCCCGCATATTATTACTGCCATAAATACCAAGGGTTGTGTTGATTCAATACCTGTATTCGTGCCACAGCCATTGCCTGTCGAAGTAATAATAACTCCCGATAGCCTCAACTTGCCTTTAGGTGGCAGCCAACAAGTACTGGTTACCTGCTTAAATGCCGGCAACCCCACTTATAACTGGACCCCATCCACCGGCATGAGTTGTGTTGATTGTCCTAACCCTGTGGTAAGCGCTTATGCCCCCGGCGACTATATTATTACAGTGAGCACAATTAATTACGGTGCTACTTGCTATGGCACGGCCACCTTGCATGTAGCTGTAGGACGGCACACCCGTTCGTTTACACCTAACGCCTTTACACCTAACGGGGATGGTAATAACGACCTGTTCATGGTTTACGGTGAGGACATTAAAACTATCAGCCTCAAAGTATTTAATCGCTGGGGCGAAAAGGTATTCGAAACAACTAATTCGCTGGCCGGATGGGATGGAACCTACAAAGGTGTTTTACAAAACGCTGGCGTGTTTACCTACGAATCCATTATTACCTATTTAGACAACTCACAGGAATCTAAAAACGGGACCATTACCTTAATCAGATAAGCGGTTTGAATACCTAATCTGTAGTAAATAGCCTTCAACAAGAACTAAAAGTTAAAATTATCGTAAATAACAAGGCTGCGACTGAACTAACAGCGGCTTCGTTTCGTTATCAAAAGGTAGGGTTAATGCAGATATGAAAAAATTAGCGGTGTTTTTGTCATTTTTTATCCTTTTTACGGCCCTTTTAAAGGCGCAGGATGATGAATTGCCACCACCAAGCCCCCATCCAAAACCTCAAACCTACGATTTACCCGACCAGCCTCAGACATTTCACGCCATTAAAAAAGCTCCGAAAGTTGACCTCTCAAATTATATCATCGAGCCCGATTTGATAGTCTCGTTTATTCAAGGAGGTTTTAATGTTGGTGCATCGCCCTACCTGGGTTACAGGGTATGGAAAAACTTGTATGCAGGTGGAGGAGTAACATACATATATACCGGGTTTAGAAATATTGGATACGCCGATGCCGTGGGCTCCGTACATTACACTAACGCCAACTGGCACACTTTCGGCGGTGGCGCATTTTTGCAATACAATATCTGGAAAGGCCTTTTTGTGCGTAGTCGTTTTGAGGTAATGCATCGTTGGATGGATGATGTTTATGATGCCTCGGTTGTGGCTAACCCGCAAAACAGTACCTACAGTGTGCATATGCCTAAAATTCAAAAAACCGTTCCCGATGTGCTTTTAGGGGCGGGGTATAATCTTTTACAAAGCAAAAGCTTTTTTCTGCCGGTGATGTTCTCTTACAATGTATTGTATAGTGTAACCGATAAACTTTATGCGGTTTATCCCCACGGTTGGGTCATACAAGTTGGTTTCGTTGATCTTTTTTAACCCTTTATTTTGTTAAGGTTTTATGGTGGGGGAAATGTCGTCGTTTCCCTAAAACAAATATGCGATAAGGTGTTTGTTTGTGCATTTAACTAGGATATGTGTTTCCTGCAACGGTTTACCGCCATGTTTTTAAATACAATTTTAACGAGTACCGTTTGTTATAATGTTTGGATTTATATTTTATTACCTTTTATTTGTTGTAAGAGGATTTAAAAAGGCGGTTTTGTTGGTTATTAAAACTTTATGAATAAAAAAGACATTAAGTATGATGGTTGTCATATATCAATACGACAAAACTCATAAAAATTCCTCGGCCAAGTTCGTAATCTTGCAGTATAAACCCATAATAACCCATAAACCATACCCAAAATGGAAAATCGTAAATTTCAGGAAGCCCTTGGCGAGAGGATTAAAAAAATCAGACTTGATAAAAACATGTCTCAAACCCTGCTCGCAAACCAATGCGGAATAGAAAAAGCAAATTTATCAAGAATTGAATCAGGACAGGCCAACCCCACAGTACTTACGCTTTTAAAAATAGGCGATGCACTTCAGGTTCCGGTTGTTGAATTTTTTAAATACGAAATTCACGATTCGAACGTACAGGTGCCGCAAAAAAACGGCAATGTAGCGATGTAAAGCCCTTAAAGCTGGTAATCTTTGTTGCATGTTCAAAAGGTAGAAACGCAAAGGTTTTAAACTAACTGGTTTAATTATTAACACTTGGTGCTGTTAAGGAGCCATTGGTTTAATAATCATTTAGCAAAAAAACCACTGAGGTTTTTATTTTTACGCTTGGTATGGCAGAATATATAGTTAGCGCGCGTAAATATCGTCCGGCCCGGTTTAGCGAGATGGTGGGTCAGGAGCAAGTAGCTACCACGCTCAAAAATGCAATTCGCACCAATCAACTGGCTCATTCATTTTTGTTTTGTGGGCCCCGTGGGGTTGGTAAAACAACAGCCGCACGTATTCTGGCCAAAACCATCAATTGCGAAAATATTACGGCCGATTTTGAGGCTTGCGGCCAATGCCCTTCGTGCATTTCTTTTCAACAAAATTCCTCGTTCAATATTCACGAGCTGGATGCTGCATCCAATAACTCTGTTGATGATATAAGAGCCCTGGTTGAGCAGGTACGCTTCCCGCCACAAAGCGGCAAATACAAAATCTATATTATCGATGAGGTTCACATGCTTTCAGCAGGTGCCTTCAATGCATTTTTGAAGACACTGGAGGAGCCACCATCCTATTGCAAGTTTATTCTTGCCACTACCGAAAAACACAAGATTCTTCCCACCATACTTTCCCGTTGCCAGATATTCGATTTTAAGCGAATTGGCATCGATACTATTGTAAAGCATCTTAAGCATATTTGCGAAGTAGAAAAAATCGATGCTGAGGAAGATGCCTTGCACATTATTGCCCAAAAGGCTGATGGTGGCATGCGCGATGCGCTTTCTATGTTCGATAGGTTATCAAGCTTTAGTGGTGGCAGGCTCACATATGCTTCAGTGCTTGAAAACCTGAATGTGCTTGATTACGATTATTTCTTTAAAGTAACCGATGCACTTTTAAGCGAAAACCTTGCCCTTTCGGTAAGGCTGTTCGATGAAATATTGAAAAAGGGATTTGAGGGCGATGATTTTATTTTGGGCCTGTGCGAGCATTTTCGCAACCTCCTTTTCTGTAAAGATGAAAGCACTTTAAAGATGCTTGAAGTAAGCGAAGGCCTCAAACAAAAATATGGTGTTCAATCATCACTTGCCTCGGCCGATTTCCTGGTAAACTGTTTAAGCATTGGCAACCAATGCGATGTTCAATACCGGGTGTCGAAAAATAAGCGACTAACGGTTGAGTTGGCACTTATTAAGATGTGTTACATCAATGCAGTAGTGAGCATCGATGCTGGTAAAAAAAAACTCAAGTCTGAAAATATAGCTGAAAATGGTTCGCAATCCGGCACTCAATTGCCCGGCCCTGAAGCAAAACCATCTTCGCATGTTGCAGCAAATAGCGAAGCAACTCAAGAACGCGAGACCCCCAAAGAGACGCTAATATCGAAAAAGGAAGAAATCAATCTGGTAGGAGAGGACCCCGTTAAGGAAATTCAAAAGCCACTTAAGCAAAACCCTGCCGATACTGCAAACAACGGCAAGCCCATAGCGCTCTCCAAAACAAAAAAACTCCTTACCATCGATAGCGTTGAGGAAGATGCACAATCCTCAAAAAATAATGGTACAGGTCAATCGGATGATATAAGGTTCGAGGGCGAAGTCCTTATACTGAACCAGGAAAATATTTTGAAACTTTGGGCCGATTATGCTGCTCTTATCCCTGAGGACAAAAGAGGTTTGAAGATTGCCTTTAAATCGTTCGCTCCTGTATTAGACCCTGCCACACTCAGCAAAATTTCGGTAATAGTGCAAAGCGATATTCAGAAATCGCAATTCGATGAAGTGCGCCTTGGCCTGCAAAATTACCTGGCAAAAAGAACTGGTGCCCCCATCGAAATGGAGGTTATTGCCGATAAAGCAGTTTCAACCGGAGCAAAGCCCTATACACCCAAGGAAAAGCTGGAGCGAATGATTCAGAAAAACCCTGCTATTAAAATTATGCAGCAGAAATTGGGCTTAGAACTTGATTACGATTAAGAATTACACGCCTCTTCAATAATGTAAATAGCCACTTAGTATGCAAGCACGACTTTTTTCGATTGCCATTTTTGCCATTTTATTTCAGGGTGCTTTTGCGCAAACAAACTACAATGCCGTTCCACGGGTTATAACCAGCCCCAACGCGGGTTTTAAGGTGCACGCATTAAAACCCGAAAACGAAAATGCGCAGGCAAATGCTGCGATAAATGCATTAAAGTCAAATTTCGACACAGTAGCGAACGACCCTTTTAAAGCAAGAATATATACCTTAAAAAACGGATTAAAAGTTTACCTCTCGGTAAACAAAAATGCACCCCGCATTCAAACCATGATTGCCGTTAAAGCAGGCTCAAAATTCGATCCTCCTCAAACCACAGGTTTAGCCCATTACCTTGAGCATATGATGTTCAAAGGCTCGCATGATTTTGGTACTAAAGACTGGCCTCATGAAAGCGTGTTGCTCGATTCAATTTCGGCGTATTTCGAATACCATAAAAATGAGAAAGACTCTGCAAAAAAGGCCGCACTGTACGCTAAGATCGATTCATTTTCGTACGAAGCCTCTAAGCTGGCCATTCCCAACGAGTATGATAAAATGATGACTTCTCTTGGCGCTAAAGGAACCAACGCGTTTACCTCTACCGACATGACCGTTTTTATAAATGATATACCATCCAACGGCCTTGAGAAATTTTTGGATCTGGAGAGCAACCGTTTTCAAACTGCCGTACTCCGTTTATTTCATACTGAACTCGAAACGGTTTATGAGGAATTTAACCGCAATCAGGATAATGACCGCGTATGGAGCGATCACGCTATTGAAAATGCTTTATTGCCCAACCATCCTTATGGCACCCAAACTACCATCGGCGAAGGTGAGCACCTGAAGAACCCATCGATGATTAATATTTACAACTACTTTAAAACTTACTATCGTCCCAACAATGTGGCTATAATACTTTCCGGCGATTTAGACCCCGATGCAACCGTGGCTTTAATTGAAAAGTATTTTGGAAACTGGAAACCTGCACCCATTCCTGAGTTCATTAAACAACCTGAACCAACAATAACTGCTCCTATTGTCCGTGAGTACAGTGGCCCTCAACCTGAGCATGTTTACATCGGGTATTTGTTCAACGGCGCCAATACGCACGAAACGTTAATGGTAAAACTGGTTGATGAAATTTTGGCCAATGGCGAAGCGGGTTTAATTGATCTTGATTTGATGCAACAGCAAAAACTTTTAAGGGGTTCATCGTTTGTTGACGATAACGATGATTATACTTTTCATAAGTTATACGGCGAGCCGAAACAAGGCCAAACCTTAGAGCAGGTTAAAGATCTTTTGATTGGTGAAATTGAAAAAGTTAAGAAGGGCGAATTTGGCGACTGGTTATTGCCCGCCATCATTCAAAACATGAAACTGGAAAGAATGAAGGCAGCCGAAAAGAATAATGGCCGGGCAAATTATATGATGGGAAGTTTTGTGCATAATATCCGTTGGCAGAATTGGGTGGATGAAATCGCCGAAGCGCAAAAAATCACCAAGGCTGACATTGTAAAGTTTGCAAACGAACACTATAAAAACAACTACGCAGTTTGTTATAAGCGCACTGGCGAGGCAAAGGTTCATAAAGTGGTTAAACCCGAGATTACCCCGGTGCAAATGAACAAGGACGTTGAGTCGGTGTTTAAGCAGCAGTGGGATAAAATGCCACAGCCTTCGCTCACCCCTAGATTTCTTGATTTTGATAAAGATATAACGCACTTAAAACTTGCCAAAGGCGATGTGTCTTTTGACTACATTAAAAACGACATCAATAAAACGTTTAACCTCAACTACGTTTTTGATATGGGCACTGATAATGTGCGTGAATTGGGTGTAGCCATTGCCTACCTGCAATATTTGGGAACCGACAAGTACACTGCAGACCAACTTAAAATAGAATTTTACAAACTAGGCTTAAGCTTTAGCGTTAACAACAGCCGCGATAGGGTTTCTGTTTCGCTTTCTGGTTTGGAAGAAAACCTGGAAAAAGGTGTTGGGCTTTTTGAACACATATTAGCCAGCGCAAAACCCGATAGTAATGTCTATAATTCTTTGGTAACGGATATCACTCAAAGCCGCGCCAATGCAAAAAAGAACAAGGGAAATATTCTTTCAGGCGCCATGGGTAATTATGCAAAATACGGGCAGCTTAACCCATTTAATAATGTAATTGCACTGGACGAATTAAAAGCTGAGGATGTAAATAAACTGGTCGGTATGATTAAGTCGCTGGAGTCATACAAGCACCATGTAGTTTACTATGGAAATAAATCTGCCGACCAGGTTTTGAGTGTCATTAATAAGTTACATCCGGTAAATACTCCGTTCCGCGATTATCCGGTCGCAAAAAAGTATCCCGAGATGCCCTTAAATACCACCCAGGTTTTTGTATGCTATTACCCTATGAAACAAGCCGAAATTGTGATGATGGGTAAAGATGGACTGTTTGATAAAAGCCTGTTCCCTTATTTGTATTTGTACAACGAGTATTACGGTTCAGGCCTATCTTCAATCCTGTTTCAGGAGGTTCGCGAAAAAATGGCCCTGGCATATTCGGTTTATAGCAGTTATGGTGTTCCGCAATATGCTAATGAGTCGCACTACATTACTTCTTATGTAGGTACACAGGCCGATAAAATGGATACTGCACTGGTTGAAATGAATAAGCTACTCAATAACATGCCCGAGGTTCCTCAGCAGTTTGAAGGGGCCCGCGAAAACGTCGTAAAAACTTTAGAAAGCGACTGGATAACCGGTGCGGATATTTATGGCGCCTACGACCGGGCCAAAAAACGTGGCTTGAATTACGATGTGCGCAGGGATATATATGAGGCAGCAAAAGGCATGAAGATTGCAGATGTGCACAGCTTTTTTGATGCCCACGTAAAAGGCAAAAAATATACCTACCTGGTTATTGGCAAAAAGGAAGACTTGAATATGGAAGCCTTGAAAAAGATTGGCCCCGTGCAAGAGTTGAAGTTGGAGGAAATATTCGGGTACTAATTCCGACAAGGTTTAAACACATAATCTACCGCTCTATGGATTCAAATAATAAACCGGCCGAGTTAGCACTGTTCTCTGTTTTATTAGGTTGCAAACCCAAAGGCCGGAATGTAGAACAGCACGATGTATTTTTTGGCGTTGCCAAAAAGCTCGATGACTTATCCGACGATATCAAGGAATTTTGGTACAAAACCATTCTTGACGAGTTAGGCGGAGCAGTTAAAAAGCAATCTCCCGATATTGACGGCGAAAAATTGAAAAGCGACCTTCTCACCTCCCTTTCTCGTCGCGATAAAGTGCACATCGATGCCTGGACTAAAGTTGAATATGCCGATGGGTATAAAGTTAGTATTCAGCCCAAATCATCAACCTCGCCCGAAAGTGAACAGAAATTATACTTCATCAATTTGGGTGGTTACAAGGAAAACGAGTTTGACGAATACCACAAAAAGCTATTTGTGGTAGCCACCGCTGTTAGCGAGGCCCTTGGCAAAATAATGAATGATGACTTTATGAAGGCCTATTCACCCGAAAGCCTGGGCATTGCCGGTAGCGCCCACCTTGATGACCAATATAAAATCGACTTTGAGGCAGACGATATAGTTTGCATTTCCGAAGCTATTGGAGATGACTACATCCTAACACTGGAAAAAGTAGAAACTCACCCCGTTAATGAAATGGTTGTTGGCTACACCCACATCAACTATCCCGATTAATAAATCGAACTGCTCATTCTTTATATCGGGTGTAAACCAATCCTGCAATTAAACATAGCACAGCTCCCACAATCCCACTTAATCGCAATCCGTAATCATGGCCGGGGTCCTTTCCTTGCAGCGTAAGCATCGCAAAAAGCATGATGCCAAGGGTTTGCCCAAATTTTTGAGTTAAGGCTCTCAACCCAAAGTACATGCCCTCCTTATTCTGCCCGGTAGCCTTTGTATCAGCAACCGCAATTTCGGCTAGCACTGCCGTGGGCAAAATACTTAAAAATGCATCCGGTACGCCAAAAGCAACCATCAACAGCACTGCCTGAAAAATGGGTGCAATCGGGTAATAGCCCAACCAGTATATCGAGCCAAACACAAACGCCATCGAAAGAAAGGTTAGCACCATCATTTTTTTCTTGCTCATCTTTTTTTCAAGCAGGTTTACAAACGGATAGGCAGCCAGTGTAACCACAACCATCAAAACCATAAGTAAGGTGCCGGTAGCCTCTGGCAAAAGCAAAATGGCCCTTACATAATAAAGTAACCCACTGGTTATGATTGCTATCGACATAAAATAAGTAGCATCGGCCAGTGCAAATATTCTAAAGTTTGGATTGCGCCACGCGGCTTCAAGTGATGTAAGCAAAGGTTCCGTTGCCAGTCCAGGTTCAACGTATTTTTTCTCATCAATTGCAAGCACAGGCACCATCATGCATATAGCACCAATTATGTTTAAACCAATAATAGCAAACTGGTTGCAACTTAAAACACTTTGGGCGGGGTATAGTTCCTTAATAAAATCAGCAATGGCCGGTGCCGAAGCTGATACTACCATACCGATAATAAACCCAATGGACTGTGCAGTGCTCATATGCATTTTGCCACCGGGGTAATGGCCAAGTTCAGCTACCAATGCATTATTAGGAATTACATATAAACCGAAGAAGAAATAGTAGCCCAGTTGCGTAGCCGCCAGCCACCATAAATTCAATTTGCTTTCGGTATGAAAGGGCGGGTAAAACATAATAATGGCAAACAAGGTCATAGGTATTACGGCAACAGCCATAAACGGAATTCTTCGCCCTTTTGCATGTTTGCTTCTATCACTAAAGCCTGCAATCATCGGGTCTACAATTGCGTCAAATAACCTGCCGCTGGCAGTAACCATGGCAATGATGTTGAACAACCCAAAAAAAACTATTTGCGGAACCAGGTTAACCATTCCTGCATTGCTCGGTGGCAAATACAAATACAATAACATTACCGAAATGATGTTGATCGAAATACTCCAACCAAATACTCCAACCGCGTATGCCGCTATTTTGGATACCGGGATCTTTTGTACCTGCATCCATGCAATATATGGCTTAAGAAGGGGCTCACAAAATAACATCTCACAAAACCGTTAAGTCGGTTTTGCACTGGCCCATCTATGAATTTTAATTTTGTCCGATTTCGGAAGATTTAGCTTACTTTGGGAATCAAAACTCAGCGGTATGAAGCACTTTTGTTTTTCATTGATTTGCCTTTTATTAATTGCTGCCTGCAAAAAACCGGCGGTTCAACCAAGTAGTTATAGTTACAGCTTTATAGATAACACATTCCAGTTTACTGGCAATGCATATACAGCAAGCTATAAACGCGATTCTGTTTCAGGCAAACTTGTTTTTCAGTCCCTTTTCTATTTAAATACGCCTGGCGATAGCGTGTTTATTAGTCTTACCTTAGCTGGTAATAATTATATCGACACCGGTACTTATTCTAACGTCGGGCCACTGGCTTACCATGATGGAGGCTTTCACGGATATCTTTATAATGAGGATTATGGAACCTATTCAATTACTAAGCTTGATACAGCCAATCATCTGATTTCAGGAACATTTCAATTCAGAGGCAGTTGTTCCCTTGAGGCGATTTTGTTCGAAAATGTTTCGAACGGGGTTTTTACCAATATTGCGTATAAAACCCAGTAGGCGGTTTGAGCTGATTTATTCATATTTTGACCGGGACTCAGCAAATCTGAAAATCAGGTTTGATCCGGTTTTTGACCTTCATATTAATAAAGCATGTTAACTAATAACGTACCTACAATATCCGGCGACGGCATTTTTTTCAAATTCAGGGAAATTGATTACTCCGATATCAAAAAATCGAAAGAGGTTGATTACGTCCGCCAGCTTAAAAACAATGCCATAGATGGCTTTGTTGTTAAGGATGTTCTTAAGCCCGATGAGTTGAAATCGGTCAAAGATTATCTTGAAACTGTTTCTGATGAGGAAAAGTTGAACTTCCCTGCAGGCAAAATTTATCCTGCAGTATTTTCCACAATCAATGGCGCAAGCGATGGATTCAAAAAATATTACGACTCGCTTAATTCATACAATAACAGAGTAGCGGCTGACTCACCTTTAAATTTGCTAACCGAAAGGTTAGCGGAGTTCTTCAAAAACACGGCCAATTCGTACGATACTCGGGTGCCTCGTAATAGGCTAAACAACCAATTAGTTGCAGCTTCCACTTTCAGGTTCTTTTTACCCGGTGCCGGTAATTTACATGTTCATTGTGGGCACTCTCACCAGCCTAAAGATAACGGTGCACATCTATCAAAAACGGTGTCTGAAAGCGAAGCTAAATTCTATGATATTCTACCCACCGACTTTGATTATCATCCCCAACTCAGCTATTTTTTAGTCCTGCAAAATTCTGAAGAAGGCGGCGAGCTAACGGTTTATGATTTGCTTTGGGATGAACGGATAACTAAAGATTACCCAGAAAACAACGAATTCTTAATTGATCCCAACGGCCAACGGCTATACTTAAAAGACCTTAGGGCATTTGCCATTAAACCGAAGGCAGGTGATGTGCTAGTATTTTCCGGAGGCCCCATCTGGCATAGGGTTGAGGAAGTAAAAGGGAATATTCCCCGCATTACCTTTGGGGGCTTTATTAATTTTACTAAAGACGACAAAGCCATTTATTACTGGTCATAAACTGCTTTTAACCGGTTAAACTTGTTTGTTCTGCCCTTTGGCAATACCTGTCAGCATCACCATAACATCAAACAAGGCGAGGAACATAAAAAAGCATCCAATAAGCTTGCACCGGTCAACAACAAAGCCTAAAACATTTGCATACAATACTGCCGGTAGCAGGTAGGTTATTACAAGAATTATCACCGCAATTGACAGGAGCCCAAATATGCTTTTGTCCTGCACCATCGGCTTTCTGTCTCCAAACCAATAAGGAGTAAGTAATCTTAGGAAAAGAAATAACAGAGCAGCACAGGCAATTTGTATAAATAACGAGTTGAGCCGGTATGCCCCGAAACTATCAATAGTTATACAATCCCATCTTAACACAACGTCCTTTACAAAAATGGTTAAGCCCTGTATATAATTGCCGGTTCCCTCAACATGCGTTTTCGAAATCTTTATTTTATGCAGGTTACCCGGCGATAAGTAATTAGTTGTAAGCGCAACAATTATCAGGCTGGCGCTTACAATCTTCCACCTGGCTTGAACCGTTATTCCTTGTCGCAATTTTTTATCCTCAAATATCATAAAGCCCAAAACAATCAGCTGCGCTATTGCCTGCGTTTCTGACATAAAGCCAATACACAAACTAGCACCGGCAACCACTAGCCCAAGTTTTTGCACACCCTTTTTGCGTAAGAGGATTGCGTTTAAAATCAAAATCAGGATTAATGAGTATTCATAAATAAAAACGTCGGCAAGCCAATACCAAAACTCAAACCGCTTGGCAAAAAAGAAGAAGAAAAACAAGCTATAGAATAAGCTGCCTGCAACTAACGCCTGCCAACTGCTTAACTCAACCGCATAGCGATACAAGAAAAAACGCTTCAAAAACCACGAAATGGCAATCGTGAATAAAATGACATTCAGCACATAAAAGCCGGTCTGCAATAATTGGCTCGAAGTAATGATGGGTAACAATGCCGATGCCAATAAATGACTAACAAACCTCCCGTTGCAGTTGTTGAACAAGTACAAAGTCCCGCCCAATACACCATGGTTCTGCCATGCTTCTATAAAGCTATTATCATCATAGTAATCATGATAATTATAATGCACGCCATTGCTGATAGTAATTGCTACAAGCACAACCATAAGTAGCCCGAGGGCCCCAAGCATTAAATGGTATCTACCAGGTTTATTCACCCACTTATGGTTACTGATGAGACATGAAAGTAGACTTAGTTTTTAGCATTCCACCCGCTTCCACCAAATGGAAACAAAAAAGCCCCAATAACGGGGCTTTTTACAATAGGCTTATTTTGTAACTATAACCGGCTTGGCAACCATGCCATTTGCTGTAACTATCTGCAACAAATAATCGCCGGCACTAATGTGTGATACGTCAATCGTTTGGGTATTACCCTGAAGGGCACCCCGGTGCAGCGCAATTTTGCCCTGCATATCAACAAGCATTAGTTCCTTCACATCAAACGGCGAACTAACGAACATTTGTTTATTGGAAGGGTTGGGAAATACACTGCAGTTTACTGGGCTGGTTGCCGGCGCGATACCAGTGCCAAGGGCGCTGCTTGCAAAACGGTAAACACCTTGTCCGAAACTGGGTATATAATAGGCATTGCCCATAATAGCGCCTTTCCCCAGGCCCACATTCTGGTTTAACGAAAATACAAGTTGCCATTGGTTGGTAGAGTCCAGCACGCGGATGTTGCCTGCATTGTGAGTGTAAATTTTGTTGTCAAGTTCAAAAATGTCGTTTACCCCGCCATCAGGCCCGGGTGCCGACCATGTTGCGCCATTATCGCTTGAAAATACCACGCCAGACAAATCGCTGCCAATAAAAATTTTACCCTGTAGGTATGCGCCGGCCATAAGCGTAGGCCACTTTGAAGCATAGGGCGGAGTTTGCGAAATACTCCACGTAAGCCCACCGTCTGATGAAATATAATTATTGACATGGCCCGATGAATGTGCAAACAGCAGTGCACCGCCGTCAACTATTTTTACATAACCGGTGTCGGTAAAATTAGTAGGGTTCCAGGTGGTGCCCCGGTTATCACTGTAATATACCTTGTATACATTTGAACTGTTCAAAAAGCCGGCAAGTATTCTGCCGTTTTTAACCGTAAGGTCGTACGTTGAGGAAGAGGAAGGCAAACCGGTCGAAATGTTTGTCCAGTCCTGGCCATCGTCGGTAGTTAATAAAATAGAAGGTGATGTGCCGGCGTCAAACCCAGTATATGACGTTACCACTGTGTCGCCAAAGTAAAATACCTGCCCCGGATAGAAGTTTGAAATAGAGTCGGAACTGTAAGGAAACAGCGACCAGTTGTAAACTGTACTACCCGATTTATAAACCCGGTATTTTGAACTTGCAACAAGGTTTTGCCCGTTGCTGGCAACGCTGGTCATTAGCGAAGCGGCCATACCGTTGTGGCTGTTAACCCAGCTTTGACCGTTGTCGGGGCTTACAAACAAACCTAGCGTTGAAGCCGCATACAGATTACCATTAGCCAGGCACATATCCCAAACCTGCTCAAAGCCAAGGGGCTTGGGCAGCAGGTTCCAATAATTCGAAACGCTGTCGAACACCGCAATACCGGCGCCGCCATTGCCTACTGTGTATAGCTTATCGTTGATGGTCCTTAGGCTTAAGATGTAATGGCAGCCAATACCTGCATTCGTCATCATCTGCCAGGTATTAGTGCTGTTATGCAGCATCCAAATATTGTTATCAAAAGTGGCTGCGTATAGCTGCTGATGATATTTTACCAGGTGTGTAACATTGTTCGAACCTATGCCGGTGCCATACAGCGCCCAGGTTGAACCATTATCAACCGAGCGGTAAACGCCTGAGCTTTGGGTGCCCAGGTAAAGCGTATCCCCATCGGCAACAATACAGTTGAGCAGCACGCCCGCGAATGAATCAACAGCCGCCCAGCTTTGGCCCGAAAGGTCGGACCGGTAGATATAACCATCGGTTGTTGCCACCACTAAATGTGTACTTGTTTTAGCCGCGCCGCGGGCTTGCAGAATTGGAAGTTGGTTCCAATTATCGCCAATGTCGGCGGACATGTACATGCTTGACGAAAAGAAGGTTTGTGCCACAGCAAATACCACGTTATTATCGGTAGTAATAATATCTACTACCTGCGTGCTCGAATCGTTGAGTAAATTCATCTGCTGCCAGCTTTGGCCCGCATCGTTACTGCGGTACAAGCCGGCAGTGCCTGCAAAAACGGTGTTGCCCAGGTTGTTTACTGCATTTATTAACCCTCCTTCAGGCACTCCTAAGCGGGTAAGGGTCATCTGCGCATACAGCGAGTTACCTGTTAAACCCAATGCCAGCAACATAATCAGATGTAAAGGTGCGTTTTTCATAAGCCCGGAATTTTGTAGGCTAAAGGTATAATTAAAATAAGAAATATGCCGCTTTAATTTTCTAACGTGCGCACTGGCTCAAAACGTAGATATTTTTTAGCAGATGCGGACCGTCGGCAGAATGGATCATGCTCAGTTCCCGCTTGCCTCCCCTGAAAAGCAAAAGCCCTGAAATCAACTGATTTACAGGGCTTTTTACATTCTCTATGCGGACCGGACGGGACTCGAACCCGCGACCTCCGCCGTGACAGGGCGGCATTCTAACCAACTGAACTACCGATCCATTTTCGGTTAAGGGACTGCAAATATAGAGGCTTTTTGCTTTTTACAAAGCCGGCGCGCAATTTTTTCATTCAATTACTCTTTTGTCTCTCAAATCGTAAGGCGCCATGGAGTAATTACTATTGCCTCCGCAAATCATATTTCTCAATTTTGTTATATAAGTGGCTGCGCTGTATATCCAGCATTTCGGCCGTTTTCGATACATTCCACACAAACTTTTTAAGCTTATGCTCAATAAACAGCTTTTCAATGTGCTCTTTAAAATCCTGGAATTTATCAAACTGCTCAAACAGGTCGGTAGGCGTATCTTTAGCCTGCGTGTTGGTTACAAAACTACGAACCTCGTTTTCCGTAATCTTCTGGTCCGATAGAATTACCAAACGTTCAATAACGTTGCGCAGCTCGCGGATGTTACCTTCCCAATTCATGGTCTTTAATTCTTCCAGTGCTTTGGGTGTAATTACTTTTTTAGGTATGCCGTAATCTTCGCAAATTTCCTTCACAAACTTATCGGCCAGCAAAGGCACGTCATCGGTTCTTTCATTCAACGATGGCACATGTATCAATATCACACTTATCCGGTGATACAAATCCATACGGAATCTCCCTTCTTCAGTTTCTTTCAGCAGGTCCTTATTAGTTGCGGCAATTACGCGCACATCTACCAATATATCTCTGTCGCCACCCACTCTGGTAATACGGCTTTCCTGTAGTGCACGCAACACCTTGGCCTGTGCCGAAAGGCTCATATCGCCAATCTCATCCAAAAACAAAGTGCCACCGTTAGCTGCTTCAAACTTGCCTATGCGTTGTTTAATAGCCGAGGTAAACGCCCCCTTCTCATGGCCAAACAATTCGCTTTCAATCAACTCACCGGGTATTGCAGCACAGTTCACCTCAATCAAAGGTCCGTTTGCACGGTTGCTCTTTTCATGTATCCAACGCGCTACTAATTCTTTACCGGTACCATTATCACCGGTTATAAGCACGCGCGCTTCGGTTGGGGCAACGCGCTCAATCGTTTCTTTTATTTTTTGAATCGCCGGCGAGTCGCCAATTATTTCGCGCGTTTTACCTGCCTTTCTTTTCAGCACCTTGGTTTCAGTAACCAGGTTCGATTTTTCCAGTGCGTTACGTACGGTAATCAGCAACCGGTTCAAATCGGGTGGCTTGCTTATAAAATCGTAGGCGCCTTTTTTCACAGCCTCAACAGCATTTTCAACGCTGCCGTGGCCCGATATCATAATAATAGGCGTAGCCGCATCGGTGCCCTGTAGTTTTTCAAGCACTTCCATGCCATCCATTTTAGGCATTTTAATGTCCAGCATAGCGCAGTCGTAACTGCCCTCTTTCAGCATCTCAAAAGCCTTTGCACCGTCTTCGGCTTCATCAACCTTATACCCCTCGTATTCAAGTATTTCGCGCAGGGTTTTACGGATGCTCTTTTCGTCGTCTGCTATCAGAACGTTTGCCATAAGCTAAAATGTTTGTCGGCCGCTGGTGCCGTGTTTATTATAAGTGTGCTGTCTTCAAAAAAAGCTGCCTGCCTGTAAGCCGGATTCTGTCCTCTCCGACAAGTCGGAGAGCATCTATCATTTATCTGCGATACCGGTTGCCCGGCACCTGTTACGCTCAACCCCTCTGCCCATCTTGCCGAAGCAAAACCATCGCGCGAGCAGCGCTTTAGGTCAGATATACGTGAGCTTTCAATCCGCAAGGTTTGCCCCCACTGCAACTTCCATTGCAATGCCGTGAGCTCTTACCTCACTTTTTCACCCTTATCCCAACAAGTCGGGACGGTTATTTTCTGTGGCACTATCTCGCCCCCGAAATTCCTTTCGGGGTGTCCCGAAGTTATCGGGATGCGGTGCTCTATATTGTCCGGACTTTCCTTCCCTCATTTACTGAAGAACGATAGACCAGCATGCAGCCGTAGGCGAAATTATACGTTTAATTTTATGGACGCACTATTTTTTGCCATAGATTACCAATTGTGGAAATTTGGTGAATTATTGTGGATAGCGCGGATTTTCGCGACCCAATAAAATTATTATTTTTAGTAATTTGTTTTGCGGTTGTCCTCGTTTCGCGGATGGCCAAAAATGGGGAATCACCTATCGCAATTATTGCAGATAGCATTAAAACTAAAACCTGTCATGTCGAGCACAGCCAAACCACGAAACTACACGCTGTAAAGTTTTGTCAACTTTTGTCGCCTTTTTCCCAAAATCGCGTCTCAAATTTTCCAGATTACCGGAAGTTTTTCGGAAGTTTTTTGCCCAACCGCCCTGACGCCCGGCTCTGGTTTCCCCTTTTGTCTCAACCCGCAGCTTTGTGCGGGAAGGGGACGGAAGGGGCTCGGCTGTTTGCTTTTCAACTAGAAACTTGAAATTCGAAACTTGAAACTCAGGATTTCCAGATTACCGGAAGTTTTTCGAAAGTTTTTTTGCATTTCAACTAGAAACCTGAAACTGGAAACTTGAAATTGCAAATCGCTGTAACCTTTTGTAACCCTTTGTAACCTTTTCCAAAAGCGCTCTTCAAAAAGCAGCACTCAAAACCAATTTTGAAGCGAGGCGGGTTACCAGTTTAAAAAACGCAAACAATTGATTTCCAATAAACTAATCATATTTTAACCTCAAAGTGGTAACCCCCATCGGCAAATCACCCCGTCAAAATCACCGCCATCAAAAAAATCATACAAACCTGCCTGCCATCCTGCCGGTCACAGTTCATACAAACGGACTTTTAAAAATCAGTGTAATCCTCGCAATCGGTGTAATCAAAAAAAATAATCGGCGTAATCTAAAAATCCTATTTCATATTATATTACGAAAGTAAGAAACTTGCGTAAATTGCACAACGGGTGTCAATAACTTGTGCCACGAATTTGTTTTCACCCTCTTATTGTATTCCTTTGCCCTCCCGCCCCTCTGCGGTAAATTAACAAAAAATGACCCACCGCTGGAAAATCGCCCAATACTTCGAGCTACGTTGGTGGCAGTCATACCTGCGTGGTAAAGACAAAGTCACGTATTTAACCTGGAAAAAAAACTATTGGCAAACACTACTTAATAAAATTGCCGCCAACGTAAAAATTGACTCATCCAAATCCATCATCGACCTCGGTTGCGGCCCCGCAGGTATTTTTATTGCCCTACCCGAAAACAAAATAACCGCGGTCGACCCTCTCTTAAATGGATATGAATCGGGAACAAACTTTTTTAAACGAAGCGATTACCCCAAAGTAAATTTTGTAACAAGCACCATCGAAGATTTTGAAAGCCGTGGATTAAAATACGACCTGGTTTTTTGTATGAACGCCATTAACCACGTTCATGACATAGAAAAAGGCTTTGGAAAACTCAAAACAGTCTGCGCCGAAAATGGCAGCATCATCATTTCAATCGATGCCCACAATTTTTCCTTCTTCAAATATTTATTCCGTTCAATACCCGGCGATATCCTCCACCCCCACCAATACGACTTAAACGAGTACCAAAATTTTTTACAAAAAGACGGTTGGAAAACCTCCGGCGCACTATTACTCAAACACGAATTCCTTTTCGACCATTATGTCTTAGTGGCAAACCACAAATAAGGTCCAATAAAAGCACTTGTATTCTTTGCGTTCTTCTGTATTCCCTTTGCGCCCTTTGCGTGAGAATGTATTTTGTATTACAGTTTCTTAAAATTGCATTTCCCGGCTGTTCCCCTCCATGCCAAACTGCATTTCGGTATTGGCTGTTTACCTAAATCTGTATTCTTTGTATTCTTCTGTATTTAACCTTTGTATTCTTTGTGTTAAAATGCATTTGTATTTGCATTTAATAAAACCGTATTTCCCGGCTGTTCCCTCCATGCGAAACTGCATTTCGGTATTGGCTGTTTACCTAAATCTGTATTCTTTGTATTCTTCTGTATTTAACCTTTGTATTCTTTGTGGTAAAATGCATTTGTATTTGCATTTAATAAAACCGTATTTCCCGGCTGTTCCCTCCATGCGAAACTGCATTTGGTATTGGCTGTTTAAACAAACGTAATTTGTATTTCTTGTGTTCTTTGTATTAACCTTTGCGCCCTTTGCGTGAGAATGTATTTTGTATTACAGTTTCTTAAAATTGCATTTCCCGGCTGTTCACCTCCGTGCGAAACTGCATTCAGGGTATTTGGAGTTTAAACAAACGTAATTTGTATTCTTTGCGTTCTTCTGTATTCCCTTAGTGCCCTTTGCGTGAAAATGTATTTATTTCAACAACGTCGCTTTCACCTTCTCCAAAATAATTTGCACCCGTTCTTCCGATGAACCCTCCGCATAAATTCTTAACACCGGTTCCGTCCCACTGGCTCTAACCAAAACAGTTTCTTCATCCTGCAAATAAAATTTAAACCCATCCAGGTCATCTACTTTCGCAACCGGTATACCGCCAAAGTCCTTATACATACCGCTCTTGCAGTTGGCAATAATCTGTAGCTTCTGTTCCTCCTTTAAATGCAAATCATTACGGTCATAAAAAAATTTGCCCACCAGCTCATAAACCTCTTCAATCAGCTCCTGCAAGGTTTGTTCATGCTGTATCAGGTGCTCAATAATTACCAGTCCATCCCAAATGCCATCGCGCTCGGGTATATGCCCCGTTACGGCTATTCCGCCGCTTTCCTCACCACCCACCAAAACATCCTCATTCTGCATCACCTCGCAAATGTGCTTAAATCCTATCTTGGTTACCTCCAGCGGTAAATTATAAATCTCACAAAGCTTCTTAACCTTATCCGAAACCGAAAACGCGATGACCACCTTCCCCGTTTGCTCCTTGTATTTATGCAGAATATGAATCAGGATTAAAATGATGTGGTGTGCATCAATAAACTTTCCCGCACCGTTGTAAAGCCCAATACGGTCAGCATCGCCATCGGTTGCAAAACCCAAATCAACATGCTTCATCTCCTTAATATAGTTCTCTAACTCCTTCAGGTTTTTAGCAATCGGCTCCGGCGCCTGGCCATGAAACGACGGATTGTATTCACAATGCAAAAAATCACCGTGCGGCATTATACGCGGAAAAATATCCTGCCCCGCTCCATACATAGCATCATAAGCAACCACCATTTCCGAGGCCTCATTCAAAGCCTCCAAATCAAAATAATTCGAAACATGCTCAAAGTACCGCGTTTCAAGGTCTACAAATTCCAATAAACCTTGCACCTCCCATTCCTCTAACGATTTTTCTTCAACACTACAGCTATCAGGTATCAGTGTTTCAACCTCGCTCACATATTTCTGAATAAGCGGCCCGCCATGCTTCGATTTAAGCTTGTAACCATTATATGCCGGCGGATTGTGGCTGGCCGTAATGATTACCCCCACCTCGCAACCCAGGTCCCGCGCCGCCAGCGAAATCATTGGTGTAGAAACAAAGTGTTTGTCGAAAAACACCTTAATGCCATTGCTGCAAAAAACATTGATTGCAGCTTCGCAAAACATATAGCCGCCAAACCGGCAATCATAACCCAAAACAATTTTTGCATGTTCATCCTGCTTCTTCACCCAATCGGCAGTAGCCTTGGCAACACGCTGCACATTATCAACCGTAAAATCTTTAGCAATAATCGCCCTCCAACCGTCCGTTCCGAATTTAATTTTATTCATCTCTCAATTTTGTAGCGGTAAATCTATAAAAAAATGTTTCCTCATCTTGGTTGTTCTGGGCCGCACGGCGCACTGATATTTAAGCGCGCACATTTGCAAACTCGTTCCGCCTCTCTATTGATTGCTTTGCGAAGCTTAGCTTTCGATGGAGAGGAGGATGCCGACAGGCAGGGGGTGAGGCGGCTGTTCAGAAAATTTAACGTCTTGCTGTGAATAATGTATGTGTCAAATTGAAATTTATTTAAGTAACGTCTCCCCACAATAAAAGAACTCAAAGCCCTTCTCGGTGGGAGAAGGATTTAGGATGAGGACTGTATTTTTCCTTAGCTTTACACCTCCACATGAATCAAATAGACACATACCGACATAAAGGCCTTCGAAAAGAGTTAGCAGTTCAATTACGCGACAAAGGAATTACCGATAAGAATGTATTAAACGCCATCGAAACCGTCCCCCGCCACTTGTTCTTCGGTAACGACACCATATTTTTCGAAACCCATGCCTACGAAGACAAAGCTTTCCCAATAGGCGAAGGGCAAACCATATCCCAACCCTACACCGTAGCATACCAATCCGAAGCCCTGCAGATAAGCCCCAAAGAAAAGGTATTGGAAATAGGCACCGGTAGCGGTTATCAGGCTGCCGTACTTGCCACCATGGGCGCCAAAGTATACAGCATCGAACGCCACCGCAAATTATTCGAGCGCACTAAACCTTTATTAGAGCATTTAGGATATGCTAACATAAAATGCTTTTTCGGCGATGGCTTCGAAGGCGTTCCTTCATACGCACCCTACGATAAAATCATTATCACAGCAGCGGTGCCAGAGTTACCCAAAAAACTATTGCCTCAATTAGCCATCGGCGGACAAATGGTTCTTCCCTTTGGTAACGAAGTCGACTGCAAAATGCTCCGCATAACCAAACACGCCGAAGGCCAATACAGCGAGGAAATTCTTACCCCCAAGCTATTCGCCTTTGTACCAATGTTGAAGGGGAAGGTGTTTTGAGTTATCACTGGCTTATGACGAAAATTATATCCATGCTGAGACCGAATTTTCTAGTCTTTATTTTTGCAGTTCTCTTGCTTTCCTGCAATAACAGTCCCAAAAATGCGGTTGTCAATAGTCCGGTAATTATAAAACCTATGGACACCATTCACACCGGTTTAATCACTGAGGATACATTGCATCTGCCGTTCGATACAGCTTACCCGCAAAGCATTTTGGTTTCAAATGTTTTGCTTCACGGCGATGAGGTCCCTCTAGATGCTGAAAGCCAGGATTGGTATGGTCTCTTTAAATCCGGCAATCATTATTACGTAGACACCACGAAAATAAAAATACAAATCTGCTGGGATATGATTGTCGATCCGGACGACAGCTCGGAGAGAACAGGAAAATTTGTACATACCCTCCACAAAGACACTGCGGTTTTATTAATTGCAAAAGCTACGCTACCTCAGGGTTATGCTACCGAAAATCTTATCAAGCCCCAACGGTTTATTTATCCCGAAGAGGATACGCTTACTTATAAAAGCCGCGGCATTACCTATAAACTTTATGCAACTGCACTTAAAGGATTCAGCGAACACTATAGCGATACCGGCTATTTTAACTATAGATTGTACTTGTCAGCAATTAAAGAGGGTAAAATGGTTACCCAATTGCTGATAGCCACTCCGCATTTACAGTTTGAAACCATTGACTTTATTGGCGATATAGACGGCGATGGTGTACCCGATATCATATTTTATTTAACCGGCGAAGATGAATCAGTTCCAACGCTCTTTCTTTCACGTAATGCCGGCCCCAATACGCTATTAAAAGCGGTAGCCCAATCAATTTACGTAGGTTGCTAAGAGGGTAGAACCATGCCTCTCTTCAGAGGGGGGAGAGCGCTTGCCATAAAAACCAGTAGTAACCCTTATCCCAAAATCATTCGCCTTTGTTCCTACATTAAATGGGAAGGAATTTTGAGTATTTATGAATTAGGATTTCTGATTGATGATTTCAGTGGCAACTTCTCTGTGTGAGAGCATCCGATTTTTAATCATAAATCATAATTCAAAAATCATCAATCAAAAAATCTACTTGTATTTCTTCATAGCCCTATCCATCTCCCGCTTCGTATCCTTGTCCTTAATGCTCTCGCGTTTATCAAATTTCTTTTTGCCCCGGCCCAAACCAACCTCAACCTTGGCAAAACCCCGGTCATTAATAAACAAGCGCAGCGGAATTACCGACAAACCCTTCTCTCTTATTTTGGCATCAATACGGCTCAATTCTTTTTTAGTAAGCAATAACTTGCGCAAACTATCCGGCACATGGTTAGCATAAGCCCCATGGCTGTATTCAGGTATATTCATATTCCTGATAAAAAGTTCGTTGTCGCGTATAAAGCAAAACGCCTCACTAATGCTTCCGCCACCGTTGCGGATTGATTTTATTTCACTGCCCTTTAAAACAATACCTGCTTCAAAACGATCAATAATTTCAAACTCAAACCCCGCCTTCTTATTCTGAATATTTATTTTCTTCTGCTCAATCATTACTTCTGATTAAAAATAGCCGCAAAGGCCCAAGTCACTATAAATACAATCTGAAATTAACCGCTATTACTAAATAAAATCTTAGTGCTCCTTAGTGTTCTTAGTGCCTAAGTGGTAAATTTCTCTCAACAAAGTTGCCTAAAATTTAAACAACCAGCACAGGGCATTTGGCATTGTGACGAACAACCGAGATGGTTTCGCCAAAAATAATATCCATAATACCCCTATGGCCGTGCTGGCCTATAACCAGTAATTCGGCATTTATTTTTTCTGCTATTGTAGGTATTTCCTTTTTCGGGTCACCAAAACCAAGCCGCTCCGATACTTCATAACCCTGCTCACGCAATTTATGTCCGTACAATTTTAATTGCTTCCAGTCCTCATGCGTTTCATAATCCTGTATCTGGTCGCCCATCGCTCGGGCGCCGGCGGTTTCAACAATATGCACCAAAAAATATTCAGTATTAGCACTTCCGTGCGATACCCCCTCTGTAATAGCCTTTATATCACTATCCGAAAAGTCAATACAAATAGCAATTCGGCTGTAATGTTTTTTCTTAATAATAGGTATGTCCTCAGCCTTACCGTGTGGTAATTTGGCATCCTCTTTCTTCTTCCATTTTTGACCAAACAGCGCGCACCACACAATGTAAGCCAGTAACGAACTCGTAAAAAACACAATAGGCACTATGATATAATTAAATAACCAGGCGAGGTTGACAAGGTCCTGCTGCCATTCAAACAAGGCGTCTAGCACCAACTTAAAATTTAGCCCAAGTATAATAAGCGCCGATAACCAGGCTAGCCCCTTTGTAATTTTATTAATCACAAACTCCCCCATCTTCTCCTTATCACTCACAAACTGTATCAGCGGAACAACCGCAAACCCCAACTGCAAACTCAAAATTACCTGCGAAAGAATCAGCAACGCCCCTAATTTGCTCTCACCAAAAAAATAGATTACAAGCAGCGTAGGTGCAATAGCCAACAGCCGGGTAATTAGCCTCCGCAACCACGGCGCAATGCGCAAATCAAGATAACCCTCCATAACAATTTGCCCCGCCAGCGTACCGGTTATAGTCGAACTCTGCCCCGACGCTATCAAAGCAACCGCAAAAAGTATGGGTGCCGCTTTATGCCCCAATAACGGTGCCAACAACTTATAAGCATCCTGTATTTCGGCAACATTGTTTAATCCGTTTTTGAAGAACACCGCGGCCGCAAGCACCAGTATTGAAACGTTTACAAAAAAAGCAATGTTCAACGCCACCGACGAATCAATCAGGTTATACTTAATAGCCGTCCAAATCCCCTCGCTATCTCTGTTGCTCCTCCGTGTTTGCACAAGCGATGAATGCAGGTAAAGATTATGCGGCATAACCGTTGCTCCTATAATACCGATGGCAATATACAATGCCCCACTATCTTTTAAACCGGGAATAAACCCAAGCGCAATTTCTCCCACCGAAGGCCTCGCAAAAAACAACTCAATAAAAAAAGCAGTGCCAATTAGCGCTACCATCGAGAGTATCAAAATCTCGATATACCGCATTCCTTTACGTTGCAGGTAAAGAATAATTAGAGTATCATAAATAGCAAACAATACACCCCAAACCAGCGGCAATCCAAATAGCAGATTAAGGCCAATTGAGAGCCCAATTACTTCAGCCATATCGCAGGCTGCAATCGCAATTTCAGCAAGCACCCACAACGAAAAATTAACCACCGGCGGGTAGGTTTCTCGCGATGCCTGTGCCAAATCGCGTCCTCTTACCACTCCCAATCTTGCGCTTAGTGTTTGTAGTAATATGGCAATCAGGTTGCTCATCAGCAACACCCAAATCAGCGAGTAGCCATACTTGCTTCCACCGGCAATATCGGTAGCCCAGTTACCGGGGTCCATATAACCCACTGCCACCAAAAAAGCCGGGCCCGCAAAAAGAAAATACCTTTTCCACCCCGTTTTTGCCTTCGTGGCATCTATGCTATGGTGAACTTCTTCTAATGATTGACGACTTGCGAGCGATTTCATGATTCCACAAATCTAATAAATTAATTTAGACTACCCTAATTTGTTTTATTAGCCAAACAAAGCATTTATGTTACAATAGCCCTCAACCTGCCAAATAAATTATCTACTTTTGGGTTCTATGCCATTAACAACAACCGAGGAGAATTACCTCAAAGCAATTTTTGCAATCAGCACCGATAACCTGGGCCGGGCAACTAATCAATTAATTGCAGAGAAGTTGGGAGTAAATCCCGCCTCGGTTACCGATATGCTCCGCAAGCTCGATGAAAAGCGGTTGATTGATTACAACCGTACCGATGGCGCCAAGCTTACCAAAGAAGGCTTTAAGCAAGCCGTAAAAACCGTACGCAAACACCGCCTTTGGGAAACCTTTTTAGTAAGCAAAATGAATTTTACATGGGACGAGGTGCATGAAGTAGCCGAGCAACTGGAGCACATCCAATCCGATAAGCTGACCGATGAGCTGGATAAATTTTTGGGTCACCCCAAATTCGATCCCCACGGCGACCCAATACCCGATGCCAGCGGCAAACTACCCGTAGTTAAATCAAAGCCACTAACCGAAGCAGACGTAGCCCGCAAATTAAAAGTAGTAAGCGTTACCGATAACTCCCCAACCTTTTTAAAGTATCTCGATAAACAAGGCATTGGCCTGAACGATAGTCTGGTTATCAAAGAAATAGTCGATTTCGATAAATCCCTTTTGGTCGAATTAAAAGGAAAGAAAGAAGTCTTTTTAAGTAAGGAAGCCGCCGGCAAGATTTTGGTTGATTAATTCAAGAGGGCTGTTTGCTATTTTGCATTTTGTTTTAGTTTCCCCTTTAGGGGACGGAAGGGGCTAGGCTGTTGATTAACATAACAAACACTCGTGCACCATATTCGCTCATCCATAATTTTAACTATCGCAGGTATTACCATACTAATTGTAACTTCTATGTCTCCCAACAAAAACCACACCCTCCTCTGCCTCGGCGACTCATACACCATCGGCGAATCGGTTGCCGAAAATGAGCGCTTCCCCATACAAACCGTTGAATTACTAAAGCACGACGGTATAATTTTTGACAAACCAATCATCATAGCCAAAACCGGTTGGACCACCGATGAACTTGCTGCTGCTATAAAAGAAGCAAACTACACCGCCCCCGCCGAAGGTGCCTATGTAACCCTTTTAATAGGCGTAAATAACCAATACCGCAATCGCGATGCTGAAGAATATCGTAAACAGTTAGTTGAATTACTAAATACCGCCCTCAACTATGCCCATGGAAAAAAAGAACATGTCTTTGTCCTCTCCATCCCCGATTGGGGCATGACCCCCTTTGCCGAAAAAGACGCTCGTGGCAAAGTTGAAATCGGAAAAGCAATTGATCTGTTTAACTCTATCAATAAAGAAGAATCAATCAAAGCTCAAGTTAACTATATCGATATAACACCCATTTCAAGGCAGGTGAACACCCACCCTGATTTTGTTGCCGGCGATGGCCTACACCCATCCGGTAAAATGTATGCTGAGTGGGCGAAGTTGCTAGCGGCGGAAATGAAGAAGGTAACTGATCATTGAACCTTTCAGGTCTTAAAGGGCAATAATCCCAATCATCCGCTCTATAACTTCACTCATATAATCCCCATTCTGCGGCCCAAACCAACCCATAGTGCGGGTTTCATACGCATTCATGCTATACCATTTAGTATCTGTAACGTAACCCATATACCCGCCATTAAAACTGGTTATCAATAAATGAAGCCCTTTACTTTTTGCCAGCGAATCAATTGGCCCCACCAGCTCCCCCGAAAAATCACAGGGCGTTCCCGCAAAAACAATATCCCCTAATTGTAAAGTGTTGAGGTACACTTTTTCATCGCCAAATAATTTATTAAAAAGCCATGGTCGTACTACAAAGTTTGGCGTTATCCTCAAGTTAGGCTTGCGCATATAAAACGGCAAATGGACTAAACGCATGGAAGTAGCGTAATGCGTCGCAATGGAATCAAAATTATTCGCAACAATAACACCAACTCCATCCGCCATATATTTTGCCTCGTCTTCCTGGTTCTTTGTCTCCTCGTAAGGTCCCTGGCTACCCACCGCTCCGGCACTATAACTCGCAAAATCTATTTTGCCCGACTTGTTTAATTGTGTCATCATCAACCCCGCCCAATCAGCCGACAGCTCCATCAGGTTTTCGTGAAATACAGTGCAGTGCGCTGCAAAGGTTATAATAGCTGCTTTAGTCCCGTTATCCTTTTCAATCTTCACTATTCTTATCAACGAGTCTACCTTTCCCTTTTCTTTTACCAACCGGTTGTACACCAAATGCCGCGTTGGCAATTCGGCGTAACCAATTTTAGCAGCCCCACAATTTTTCTCCGCTTCACGAATCGCCGCCGAAATGCAATCAGCAATATGCAATGGCACCCGCGCATCATATTTTCCCGCAAAAATTTCCCCTACATACGAATTATGCCACGCACCAATACTGGTATGAGTATGTGTAGCCGTAAAATAAATATTGCTATTGTCAAATCCATCTTTAATTAAAATTGAATCAAACAAATGGGTAACGGTTGGCGGAATAATTAATAAGTCGGCCGACACATAAGCTATCTTTTTATCACCCTGCTTAAAAACAAAAGCCCGCACGTAAATCGAATCATGCACGCCATCAAAATGTTTGCCGCCTCGTTTTGCATCAATAGCAATAGTGGTGGTAAAAGTAGGGAGCAAGTTCACCCGGCCCCAGCCAATTTCAATCGTATCTCTTTTAAATTGCAGATCGCTGTAGGTTCCCGGTGGCGGTTGAATGTGCTCAAGCTCCGCCAACTCATTTTTATAAAAGCCGGTTTGCTTATATGGGGTTTTATCCAGCAGCTTACAACAGCAAAAGGTGCATACTAATAACAATATCAATAAGCCGGTTATAACTTTCAACGTCCCCTTAAAAATTTGTTTCATGCCCTAAATTTCAGCTTTTAATCCAAATTAATTACATCGCAAATCAAGCCGTTTCTATCCCTCTCCATTCGAAGAATTTGATCGCTACACAAATTTCTAAAGTTAAAGCTGGTTTGCATTTTGTATTTTCTCAACGGCCTCTCGGCAATTCCGTTAAGAAAAAAATCATGCGGAGCCTAAAAGAAAGAAACGCTGTATGAGACCAACCAACAGTTTACTATAACGAACAAAGACCCCTCAGCTTACTACATGCGCTGCCGGTGCGTCGAGTTCGTTTATTTCCTGCGTAGCGATTTTTTTTAGGAGTTTGCCGGGCAGCCTTGACCTTTTTTGTTACTTTTTTGGGTCAAGCCAAAAAAGTAAAAGCATAATCAACCGGCAGCACTATCAATTTAAAGACATAACTCTTTCACTAAAATGGTAATCAAAAATTTTGGGTAACGATTAAATTTAAGAATGGTGAATGGTGGTTGCGCGCAACGATAACCGGTCGGGGAATTTTGCAGGCTTCTGCACGTATTGTTTACTACAAAACAAAAGCCCGGCAAAAATCCTTCAATTTTTGCCGGGCCTCTAATAGCTTTATTAGTTCAAAAACCGCTCAATCACTACCCGTCTTCTCTCGCACAACAGCCGCAAGCGATTTAACCATAAACAACATAATAACTGCCGATACTATGGCCATAATAAATAAGAAGATGAAGTAAGTACCCTTGTCATCAAACTTATCCCAGTAGCTCGCCATCATACCCGATATTTTTCCGGCAATAGCATTCACCAAAAACCAGGCGCCCATCATCAAAGCCGTTAAACGCGCAGGCGCCAGTTTCGAAACCATTGATAAGCCAATCGGGCTAATCAAAATTTCTCCAACCGTAAAAATGGCGTAGGTGCCAAGCAGCCAGCTCATGCTGGTTTTATCCAGGTAAATATTCGTGCTCTTCGCAGCAAAATACATTGTAAGAGATGAAAGCCCCGCAACAACCATTCCACAGGCAATTTTCATCGGTGTATTAAATACCAGCTTTCTGTTTTGCAAAAAGCTGAATAAGCCCAGCATTAATGGCGTAAAAAGAACGATGTAAATAGGATTGGCACTCTGGTACAACTCCGGCGAAATAAGGTTCTCTTTCTCTCCCGGTTTAGGCCATTTATCCTTCGAAAGATTCTGCAGGTAAGGGTCAAGTCCCTTCTCCTCTATAGTATTTCCCTTGTCATCAAGCACTGCAACAAAATGGTTATCAATTTTAGTTACCGGAATCGAATCCAAAGTAACCGTCTGCAACATACCAACCGGTTGTGTCCATTTCACTCCGGCCTCAGGCATATGGCGGCTGGTATAGGTTTCTGCCCAAATAGTAAGTGCGGTACTGTTTTGGTTATATATAACCCAAAACACAATGCTTACCGCAAAAAACGAAAGCAAAGCCCCAAGCCCCTTTCTGTCATTATCATGCGATGTAAGATAAAGCCTGATGTAAAAAATAATAATTGGCACACAGGCAAAAAAGAAGGCATCGTTGCTGGTAGTATGGAATATATGGTAACCGCCTAATAACCTGCTAAAGTTCCAACCTAAAATACCGGCTAAAATGGCGGGTACAAAAACATATCCCAAAATTTTACCGGTCGGCATATCCTCTTTTTGCATCGGCTTCACCACATCCCCATCCTTCACATGCTTCATCATCGAAATAAAGATGGTAAGCCCTATCAGCATACCCACTCCCGCAGCGGCAAAGGCATATCCCCATCCGTAAGTATTGCGCAAATAAGCGGCAACAAAATTGCAGAAGAAGGCCCCGATATTAATCCCCATATAAAAGATGTTGTAGGCCGCATCTTTCTTCGGCTTCAACTCATCCGTGCTATAAATATTTCCTAAAAGGGTACTGATATTGGGTTTAAAAAAACCATTGCCCACAATAATACAAAGCAACGATACACCCAGTGCCAAATCGCCCGGCAACGCCAATCCAAAATAACCGCAGGCCATTAACGAGCCTCCTAAAATAATTGCCCTTCTGTAACCTAAAAAACGGTCGGCAATCAATCCGCCTATAAAAGGGGTAAGATATACCAGTGCTATATACGAGCCTACAATGTCCGTAGCAATCGTAGCATCAAATCCCTTACCTCCGTGCCTTTTCGGGTCCATTAAATAGAGGAGAAAAATGCCTACCATCAGGTAGTATCCGAAACGCTCCCACATTTCAGTCATAAAGAGAATCCATAATGCTTTTGGATGCCCTTTTTGCACTGGTTTATTATCCATGTATGTTGTTTTTGTTACGCTAATATGTAAATTTTAATTTAACAAGGGTCTGTTTATCAATATTAATGTCCATCGCTTGGTTTGGTAACAACAAGGTAATATTTGAAAAAAATCCTTAACCTTGAAGAATTAACCATCAGGTTTATTGTCCAAACAACGCCTATGTCAGATCAAAAAGAATTCAAACCCTTTATTGCAGCCAACCAATTGATTCCCGAGTTTACCCTCCGCGCAATTATTATGGGTGCCATTTTCGGCATTATTTTCGGTGCTGCCTCAGTTTATCTGGGTCTTAAAGTTGGCCTTACGGTCAGCGCATCAATTCCAATCGCGGTCCTTGCCATTTCGGTATTTAAAAAGTTGGGCAATGCAAGCATTCTCGAAAGCAACATTGTTCAAACCATCGGCTCCGCCGGCGAATCAGTTGCGGCCGGGGTTGTATTTACCGTGCCGGCCCTTTTGTTTTTGGCCGGTGGCCGAGAGTATTTTCACTACTTCCAGATTTTTGTATTGGCCCTGGCTGGTGGCATCCTCGGTGTTTTATTTATGATACCCTTAAGGCGCTCCCTCATTGTTAAAGAGCACGGCAACCTGCCTTACCCCGAAGGCACCGCCTGCGCCGATGTATTAATTGCCGGCGAAAAAGGCGGCTCACTCGCTCAAAAAGTTTATTACGGCGTAGGCATCGCTTTTCTCTATAAATTATTAATGTCCATTCTCGGTTTTTGGAAAGATGTTCCTGCCTATGTTTTAGGTAAAAATTCGGCGCTACCCAATGCAACTATCAGCGGCGAAATCACCCCCGAGTTATTAGGTGTAGGCTACATCATCGGCCCCCGCATTGCAGGTATCATGGCTGCCGGTGGTGTTTTATCTTGGTGGGTATTGATCCCTTTAATTACCATGCTTGGCAGCGGATTGACAACCGTGTTTCCTCCCGAGGCCACCAAACTTATTTCGCAAATGAGTGCCGATGAGATTTGGGGCCGCTATATCCGCTACATAGGTGCAGGTGCTGTTACTTTTGGTGGACTCATGACCTTAATAAAAACCCTGCCCACTATCGTCTCCGCCTTCCGCGATTCATTTAAAGACCTCAGAGAAAGCAGGAACGAGAACGTCGAAAAATCACGCACCGAAAAAGATATTCCTTTAGTGTATGTGCTAATCGGCAGTGTGGCCCTGGTCGTTTTCATGACTTTAATTCCAAACCTGCCCACCAATTTACTTTCGGCCGTTATGATTGTGGTGTTCGGGTTTTTCTTCGTCACCGTTTCATCGCGCATCGTGGGTTTAATTGGCTCCTCCTCCAATCCAATTTCGGGCATGACCATCGCCGCACTAATGGCCACCTCCCTCATCTTCGTCGGCATCGGTTGGACGGGCGACATATATCAGCCCATCGCCCTGGTAGTTGGCTCTATAGTGTGTATCGCTTCCGCCAACGCCGGTGCCACCTCTCAGGACTTAAAAACGGGCTACATTTTAGGGGCAACGCCCATCAAGCAACAAATAGGCTTAATAATCGGGGTGCTCGCATCCACACTGGCCATCGGCTTTACATTAACGCTTTTGGAACACAGTATTGGCGTTGGCGCACCTACTCCCGAGCATCCGCATCCACTACCCGCTCCGCAGGCATTGTTGATGGCTACATTAATAAAGGGCCTCCTCAGCCACAATCTACCCTGGGGTTTGGTATTAACCGGTATGGGCATTTCCGCCGTAATGGAACTTTGCGGTATTAGTTCACTGGCATTTGCTGTGGGTGCTTACCTTCCGCTTTCCAGTACTACACCCATTTTTGTTGGCGGCATCGTAAAATGGATTGCCGATAAAATGAATAAAAGCGGCGAGGCCGAATCAGACATTGGCCCCGGTGCATTATTCAGCTCAGGCTTAATTGCGGGCGGCGCTGTAACCGGCATTATCATCGCCGTTTTAATTGGCGTAAACATGGGCGCCGGCCCCGATGGAAAACTCATCTCGCTTGCCGATAAACTCAACACCGGCATTGGCGAAGGCATGGGCGCCATGGGCGACCTCGTATCACTAGGTTTCTTTATGCTGCTTGCTTTCATCCTCTACAAATTCGCCACCAGCAAAAAGGAATTGAATTAAACAAAAATTGTATTCTTTGCATTTAACCTTTTGTATTCTTTGTGTTAAAATGCCTTTAAAGGATTTAGTTTAATGCCCCACCGTTTCCATTAGCGGAAGATCTCGATAGGCAGATGGGTGACGATTAGGAGCCAACAAAAATTGTATTCTTTGTATTCTTTGCATTTAACCTTATGTATTCTTTGTGTTAAAATGCCTTTACTGTATTTGTATTAACCAAATTTTACCGCTTCGCCGTTTCCATTATCTTCGCGCTTCGTTAAAAACGAATTTGAACAATGATACAGCTCAATAACGGGCAATACGAAATTGGTGGCATACCCGTTTCCGAATTAGTCCAAAAGTACGAAGCACCGGTTTATGTGTACGATAGCGCCATTATGGCAAGGCAATACAACCAGCTTAAAACTGCCTTTGCCGGCGCCGATACCAATATCAAGTTTGCCTGCAAGGCACTCAACAACATTAACGTGCTCAAGTTTTTTAAAAGCCTGGGCGCAGGCCTTGATACTGTTTCTATACAAGAAGTTTGGACAGGCATAAAAGCCGGCTTCAGTCCCAAAGCAATAATCTACACCCCCAACTGCGTATCAATGGAAGAAATTGATTTAGCGGTAAAAGAAGGCGTTCAAATCAATATCGACAACATATCCATCCTGGAACAATTCGGCAATAAATACGGCGATTCTGTGCCGGTTTCGGTGCGCATTAACCCGCACATCATGGCAGGTGGAAATATCAATATCTCAACCGGCCATATCGATTCTAAGTTTGGCATTTCCATTTACCAAATGCGCCACGTTGAGCGCGTGGTAAAAAGCACTAAGGTTAAGGTAAATGGCATACACATGCACACCGGTTCCGATATCCTTGATGTAGATGTATTCCTGCGTGCCACCGAAATTTTGTTTGAAGTGACGTCAAGCTTCCCCGACCTTGAGTTCATTGATTTAGGAAGTGGTTTTAAAGTGCCTTACAAACCCGATGATTATTATACCGATGTAAATGATATCGGCCCTAAATTAACGGCAAGGTTTAATGAGTTTAGCAAGGCTTATGGCAAACCATTACAATTATGGTTCGAGCCCGGCAAGTTTTTAGTAAGCCAGTCGGGCACATTTTTAGTAAGAGTGAATGTGATTAAGCAAACCACCGCCAGCGTTTTTATTGGGGTTGATTCGGGCTTGAATCACCTCATCCGCCCAATGTTTTACAACTCATACCACCACATCACCAATGCATCGAACCCCGAGGGCGTTCAGCGCATTTACACCGTGGTAGGCTATATATGCGAAACCGATACTTTTGCCTGGGATAGAAAACTGAGCGAAGTGCGCGAAGGCGATATCCTCGCGTTTCAAAATGCGGGGGCATATGGTTTTACCATGTCATCTAATTATAACTCGCGCTTCCGCCCCGCCGAAGTTATGATTTACAAAGGCAAAGATTATTTGGTAAGGAAGAGAGAAACAATGGAAGATATTTTACGCAACCAGGTTGAGATACCGGGCCTTAGTTAATTTCAAATATTATGAAGACTAAATTCATTTTAAGCTTTTTCTTTGTTGTATTGCTTGCCGGCTTTTGCAATGCCAAAGGCAACAAAACATTTTATGTAGCCGACCGCACCATCGCTTGCGCTGGCAACTTCGAGTGCATACAAATACGCGAAAAAACCAGCGCACCCTGGCGCGTTTATCCCGATACTATTGAAGGATTTAATTACCAGGAAGGATATGAGTATAAAATATCCGTTAAACCGGTGCCAACACTCAACACCCTATCAGGTATTTACGACGAAAAATATAAGCTCGTAAAAGTTCTGTCGAAAAAGAAAACTGCCTATAAGCCTACTGATAAACTCGCCAATAAAAAATGGATTATGCGCAGCATGGACGATACCAAACGAACCATTAGCGTGCCCGATACCAGTGGCATTTTTGTAGAGTTCGATTTAAAAACCGGAACTGCCAGCGGCAAGGGCGTTTGCAATACCTTCCATACCGCATTTGCTTGCAACGACACAACTATAACATTCACCAATTTTGCCACTACCAAAATGATGTGCAAAGGCCAGGCTTTTGAGGGGGTGGTCCTTAATTTTATCAAAATTGCCACCACCTGGAAACTGCACGGCAACCAACTAATCCTATCTCAGGCAAACGGCTCAAATATTGTATTTGAAGCCAGGGAAATGGAGTAGTAAATGCAGGCGGTTTGTCCTAAAAACCTACCCATTACCAAGTATAATCTCAATTGTTATCTTCACGCCTCAATTAACCACTTAAAACTTACAGTATGGCACTTAGCGCAGCTAATAAAGAAATAGTTGACAAGGCAATTAAGGCTATTCACGAACGTGTTTTTTACGCACAATACCCCGAGCATCCAAAGGCATATGGCGAAGACGCGCCTAATTTAGGTTTAACCGCTTTCAATAACCAGTTGGGCCATCCTTTTAAGGGCTTACTACAACAAAACCCTGTAGCCTGGGAAGGTGAAGAAGTTTCGCCTTATACTATGAAACCGCTTGGCGTTACATACCCCGTGTTTGAAGTTGAAACCCTGTTAGTACGTGCCGGAAGAGCGTTTGACGCCTGGAGAAAAGTAAGTATCGACGACCGTGCAGAAATTTTGGTTGAAGCCCTGGAAAAAATAAAGTACCGCTTTTTCGAAATTGCATACTCTACACACCATACCACCGGCCAAAGTTTTATGATGAGTTTTCAGGCCTCAGGCCCACACGCCAGCGATCGCGCTTTAGAGGCTATGGCAGCAGGTTATGAAGAACTCAACCGTTTTCCCTCAACCGTAAGTTGGGAAAAACCTATGGGAAAAACTTCGGTCAAGTTGCATAAAGAATTCAGGCCCATACCTAAGGGCGTTGGTCTTGTAATAGGTTGCTCTACCTTCCCTATCTGGAATTCAGTTCCGGGCATGTTCGCATCACTCATTACCGGTAACTCGGTAATAGTTAAGCCGCACCCTAAATCTGTATATCCAATTGCCATTATAGTTGAAGAAATTCAAAAGGTATTGCAATCAAAGGGCATCGACATTAACGTATGCCAGTTAGCCGCCGATTCATCTAACAATCTTATCACTAAAAAACTAGCTGAAAGCGCCGTAGTTAAACTGATTGACTATACCGGCGGTTCAGCATTCGGCGATTATGTTGAACATATCCCCGGCAAAACAACTTTTACCGAAAAGGCGGGTGTTAACTCGGTTATTTTAGATTCAGTTACCGACCTCAAAGCTGTGGCACAGAATCTTGCGTTTGCTGCTTCTTTATATTCAGGCCAAATGTGTACCGCGCCTCAAAACTTCTTTATACCGGCAACCGGTGTTAAACAAGGCGATACTGTTATCCCTTACGAAGAAGTAAAGAAAGCCTTAGTAGATGCCGTAGCAGGTATTGCCAACCACCCGCAAATGGGTCCGGGCACTTTAGGCGCCATTCAAAGCGAACTGACTTTAAAGCGTGTTGCTTCAACAAAAGAGTTAGATGCTAATGTATTGCTAGCGCCTAATAAAGTAGCAAACGCCGAGTTCCCCGAAGCCCGCACTTCTTCACCTGTAATTTTGGAGGTTGATGCCAAAGATACCGGCGTTTACGAAAACGAATTGTTCGGCCCTATCATGTTAATCATTAAAACAAAAGATACTGAGCAATCGGTAAGCCTTGCTAAAGAAATGGTTGCCCAGCACGGTGCCATTACCTGCGCAGCATACTGCACCAATGAAGAAACCGCCAACTATATCGTTCACGAAATGGAAAGCGTGTTTGCTCCGGTGTCTCTTAACCTAACCGGCAACATCTGGGTTAACCAGCACGCCGGCTTCAGCGATTTTCACGTTACCGGTGGCAACCCTGCAGGTAATGCATCCTTCACTAATCCCGAATATGTAAGCAAACGCTTTGTTTGGGTAGGCCACAGAAGAGGAAATTAATAGACCATCTTTAATTGTAACATAAAAAAAGGAGGACCGAACGGCCCTCCTTTTTTTATGCAAGTATTTGATCAGGATTATTTACCGGCAACATCCAATATCACAAACGTACCCGATTTTAATTTAGGTCTTGGGTGAGGGTTATCTGCTGTAGCCGCAGGTTTTTCCCCATATTCAGCCGCAGGTAAATACAGGTGGTGTGTTTTTGTATCAACCGCTATCGTACGGGCGCCTTTTTGGGTTTGCACTGTTTCAATTACTTTAAACTCGCTGGCGCTTACTTCCTGCACTACTGTTATGGTGCCATCTCCATTCGAGCTATAAATGCGCTTCAACTCAGGGTCATATACAACAGCATCTGGGCCTTCACCTATCGGTACCGTAGTCACAATACGCCCGGTTTCGGCATTCATTATAACCATCTGCTTGTTATCGCAAACCGCAAATAGCAGGTAGTTCATCAGGTCAATGGCAAGTCCGCTGGCGCTTTCCCCCGGGGCGATAGATCGGTAAACCTCAACTGCAAGTGCATGGGTATTAATTACGCCAATTGTATTTTTGTCCTCAATGTTTACATAAACCTTACCCCTTTCATTCGACACTGCAAACTCAGGTTTTCCGGCCAACGGTATGGTAGCAACTATCTTATTGCTTTTCGCATCAAATACGGTGCAGGTGCGGCTTCTGCCGTTAAATGTAAAAATGCGCTTGGTTTGGTGGTCGTATATAATGCAATCGGGGTTAATACCGGTTACCGGTAATTTAGCGGTTGTCTCCAGTGTTTTCAAATCAAAAACAATAACCGCCGAATCACGCCCTGCACTAATAAAACCCTTATTTAAATCGGTAGCTAAAGCAATTCCATGCACCCCTTTGGTATCAGGTATAGTGCCAATAAGTTTACCATCTTTTGCATTAATAACATTCACTTCATTGCCATGGCTTACATACAACCGCCCCGATTCCGGGTCAGATGTAATATAATCCCAGCCACCCTCGCCCGGTACCGGAAATTTGTTGACTACCTTATAATTTTGCGAAAAAGCAGAAAAGGATGTTACAAGAAGTAGGATTAATTGAATCGCTAATCGGTTCATAGTTTCAATTTTGTTGGATGAAATTAATTAAAGATTAAAACGCCGCCCGGTATTTTACAAATAAACCAACGGCTCTGTAATTTTCTATAAGCGAATAAAATCAATATCTTTGAAACAGGCATGATTGGTTTAAAGACCTTAACAATCCTCTTACTCTTCTATTTTATTGGTGGAACCATGTTCCTTCCCGAGGGTGATTTTTCAACCCTGCCCGATCTGCCTAAAATGTATGCCGATTGTAAAAATCTTGAAGATCCCGATATGGACCTTCCCGATTTTATTACCGAACATTTATTCGAGGTAGACGGCTTGTTCGGTCAGGATATTCCCGAGCCTAACGAAAAGCCGCATCAGCCGGTTCAGTTTCACCACCAGTTTGTGCAAATAAGTTTTGCCTCAAGGCAGTTACGAATCGAATTGCAACAGCCTGTGGTTGTTGTGCGAAAAATGGTTCCACAAAAAAACGAAGAATGCCTTACCGGGTATACCGTTTCGGTTTTTCGCCCTCCTATTGCTTAGTTTATTTTAAAGGTAAATCCATCAAGCCTTCTGTTTTTACTGAAGGGAGATTGGCTATGTATTTAACTAAATCAATAATTTTAAACGATAAAAATATTAAGATGAAAAAGATAATGATAATGCTTTTGCTGGGCGGCATATTTTGCACTGCTGCAATAGCACAGAAAATAACTACTGATAGGGTTCCTGCCCTGGTTTATAGGTCTTTCAAAAGCAGGTTCCCCGCATCTAACCAGGAGAGCTGGGCAAAAGAAAGCAAATCTATTTACGAGGTTGTTTTCTTTAACGAAAAAAAGAAGCAGTCTGCGTCGTTTGACACTGCCGGCACCTGGCTCGAAACTGAAACCGAAATAAACTTCAATCAATTGCCAAGGCCGGTAAATGCCGGCTTTAATAAGCAGTTCGGCGACTTTACAATTCAGGAAACATTGCAGGTTGAAACTGCTGACAAAGGTACTATCTACGAGCTAACCATCAACAAAGGTAAAGTAGGGTACGAGGTTCAGTTTTCAGCAAAAGGTGAACTTTTGAAAAAAGAGGAAGCAAAACCCGAGGAGGACTAGCTTTCGGGGCCTGTTAGAATTGCTTCTGCCCCCTTCATTCTACTCTTGTTTGAGGAGCGTGGAGTGACGGCATTATTTTAGCAGGCCTTCGGCTACCTGTTTACTATTCACCCCAATCCCATTACCAGTGTTTGTTATGCTATTCAGCGCCACGGCCTGTTTAGCTATGTTTGGAATGTATATTCCTTAAACGCGGGCTATAGGGGAAATACAAATTAACATGAAATATAAAGTAATAATTTGCTTTCTGCTTTGTCGCATTGCGCTATGCGCGCAAGTGCACGACCTTGCTTATTACATCGACCAGGGAATTAAGAATAGCCCGTTGCTAAAGGACTATCAAACCCAAATACTGAGCAACGGTATCGACAGCCAAAAAGTAAAGGCAGCCTTTAAACCGCAGGTTGGCCTAAATGGGCAGGCATACTACACACCCAATATTAACGGTTATGGGTACGATGCCGCTGTTACCAACGGGGGTAATTACCAGGCACAGGTTGGGGTTACGCAGCAACTGATAATGAAGAAATCTAAAAAGGCGCAGTTTGAAAGTATAGATGTTCAAAACAAGTACCTGGGCAATCAATCCGAGGTTTCGACGCTCGACCTTAAAAAAGCCATTACCGAGCAATATATTATCGCTTATAAAGACTTCAGTTTGCTGCAATCAGTACAACAGGTACTCAACCTTTTAACCAATGAGGAGGAAACTTTAAAACCCTTGGTGCAACGTGGTATTTATTCCGAGCTGGATTTTATGAATGTACACATGATTCATGAAACGCAGATGTTGAGCTATCGCCAATCAAAAATGCAGTATCGCACCGATATTTACTCGCTCAATATTCTTTGCGGCATTGACGATACGGCCATGGTTGAACTTGGTAAACCCGATTTACCCGCACCCCAGGCCTTCGACCCGGCGAACTCAATTTTGCTACGGCAGTACAGAATTGACAGCCTTAAATTTGCCAACCGCAAAAAGCTTTTCGATTTGAACTATGAGCCTAAATTGGCCGCCTTTGGCGACGCCGGTTTATGGACGGCTAACCTGCCCACCGCCTACAAAAACTTTGGAGCCGGTGTCGGGCTCAATTTTTCAATGCCCTTGTATGATGGCAAGCAACGAAAGATGGAGTATCAAAAAATTGCCCTCTCGGCACAAATATCTCGCGACTATGAAATGTTTTACCGCAGGCAATATCAGCAGCAAGTGCAGCAGTTGCATGAAGCACTTCGCTCAACCGATGAGTTAGTTCTGGAGACCAATAAGCAATTAGAACTATCAAACCAACTGATTGATATGTATAAGGCCCAGTTAGATAAAGGCCTTGTAAAGGTTACCGACCTTGTGTTGGCCATTAATAATTATATCAGTTTTAAATCAAGCCTTACACAAACTACCATCAGCAGGCTTCAAATTATTAACCAACTTAACTACTTCAAATGAGTTCAATATATTTTTGGAATAGCACTTTAACCAAAGCCCGTGTCAGGGCTTCAGCCGGTATCTTTTTGTTGGTAGGCTTGCTTTGTTTGCAGAGTTGCAAACCGAAAACAGAGAAAGTAGAAGATGACGACAAGAAAGTAGACGCAAGAACACCTGTCACACTAACAACTGTTAGCATTGGTTTAATGAGCGATAGTATCGCATTGAATGGCGTTACTTCTTTTCTTAAAAAGAATACGGTTAAGTCCTCGGCCACTGGTTACATTCAAAAAGTAAATGTAAAGGTGGGCGATTATGTTGAGCAGGGGCAAGTGCTTTTTAGTGTCAAAACAAAGGAGGCTTCAGCTTTTACTTCTCCGGCACTTGATTCTATTTTAAAGTTTAACGGCAGGTTTGATATTAAAGCAACCGGTTCAGGAATCATCAGCGAACTTGATAAGCATGAGGATGATTATGTAGCCGATGGCGAGCAACTATGTGTAATCGCCCAAAAAAGCAGCCTCGTTTTTTTGCTGAATGTTCCTTACGAGTTTAATAAGATGGTGCACATTGGCGAGGCATGTAATATTGAATTGCCCGACAAATCCCTATTGAGTGGCACTATAGATTCAAAGCTTTCGGCCATGGACGCAGTTTCTCAAACCGAAAGTTTTGTTGTGAAAGCAAATGCTGATAAGGAATTGCCCGAAAACCTGATAGCCCGTATAAGGTTACTTAAAACTATAAAAGGCAATGCCCTGGTTTTGCCCAAAGAAGCGGTGCTTACCGATGAGACCGAAGAAAATTTTTGGGTAATGAAGATGTTAAACGACAGCACCGCCTTTAAGGTAGCCGTTGTTAAGGGGCTTGAAGCCTCTGGCAAAATTGAAATACTATCGCCTAAATTCTCTCCCGGCGACCGGATTATTTTAACTGGCAACTACGCATTGCCCGATACCGCATTGGTTCAAATAACTAAAACCGATGCCCATGAATAATTTTTTTGTAACGCATAAAAACCCGGTCGCGGTATTGGGACTCATGATATTGATGGGTGGCGTCATGGCATTTACCCATTTGCAAACCTCATTGTTTCCCGAGGTCACCTTTCCCAAAATAAAAATCATTGCCGAAAATGGGCTTGAGCCCGTTAATAAAATGATGATAACGGTTACCAAGCCTATTGAAACCGCCATTAAAAAAGTGCCGCACATCACCACAGTTCGTAGCAACACCAGTAGGGGCTCATGCGAAATATCGGCCTTCCTCGAATGGAATAGTGATGTTGACCTCGCACACCAACAAATAGAATCACGCATTAACGAAATACGTAGCGACTTGCCGCCCGGTTTTAGTATGACGGTCGAGAAAATGAACCCCTCCATGCTACCGGTTATGGGCTATACCTTAGAAGGGCCGGGCCACAGCAATATTGAAATGAATTTTATTGCCAACTACACAGTAAAGCCATTTCTATCGCAGGTTATCGGGGTTTCGGAGGTGCGTAGCATGGGTGGCAAAACAAAAGAGTTTTGGGTTGAGCTTAATGTTCAAAAAATGAGCGCAGTGGGCATTACACCCGATGTCATTATGAATGTGTTGAGCCAAAGCAATTTTATTTTGGCCAACGGTTACATGAGCAATTATAAGCGCCTGTATTTAACCGTTACCAACGCCGGTATAACCAATAAAACCGACCTCGAAAACATCGTCATTAAAAACGACGGCAAACGTATTACGCTGCTTAAGGATTTATCCGAGGTCAGCATCCGCGAAAAGAAAGAATACATCCGGGTTAATGCCAATGGCAAAAGCGCCCTGTTGGTATCCGTGCTAAAACAACCCAACGCCAACCTGATTGCTGTTAGCGAAGATGTGCAGGCCAAAGTTAAAGAGTTGAATAAGCTACTACCCAAAGGTGTCGTGTTGAAACCCTACTACGTTCAGGCCGATTTTGTAAGCGATTCTATTCGTAGCGTAAATGATAGTTTATTGGTAGGGCTTTTGCTCGCAATTATAGTGGCTGTAATTTTTCTGCGCTCAGTAAAGGCCAGCTTGGTTATACTTATCACCATACCCATAACGGTGGCCCTAACCATGGTTGTGCTGTATGCATTGGGATATAACTTCAACATCATGACGCTTGGCGCTATAGCCGCATCAATAGGTTTAATAATCGATGATGCCATTGTGGTAGTTGAGCAAATTCATCGTACGCATGAAGAGCACCCTAATACCCCGACAAAAGAATTACTGTCGCAGTCAATCCGTTATCTTTTCCCTGCAATGGTTGGCTCTTCACTTAGCACCATCGTAATTTTTATTCCGTTTATCTTGATGAGCGGCGTGGCAGGAGCATACTTTCATATCCTCACCAACACCATGATTATTACTTTGGTGTGCTCGTTTTTTGTTACCTGGTTAATTCTGCCTGCCATTTATTTGCTATTCAGCTTCGGAGCACAAAAACCCGTCATTGAAAAAGAAATTCACCATCGTACTGGCTGGATTCTGTTCTTCATCAAAAAACCGTATATCAGTTTACTATTTGTGGCAGGTTTAATTGGCGCCGTAGTGTTTATCTACCCCAAACTCGAAACAGGTTTTTTACCCGAAATGGATGAAGGCTCAATCGTGCTCGATTATTTCTCTCCGCCGGGCACTTCCCTCGAAGAGACTGACCGCATGCTAAGCGAGGCCGAAAAAATCATTTTGCAAGTGCCCGAGGTAGAGGCTTATTCACGCCGCACCGGTACCGAGTTAGGTTTCTTTATTACCGAACCTAATCGCGGCGACTATACCATTCAATTAAAGAAAAACAGGAAGCGCACAACCGACGAAGTAATTGATGATTTGCGTAAAAAAATATCCGCCAATCAACCCGCTCTCACAATCGATTTTGGACAAGTAATAGGCGATATGCTCGGAGACCTGATGACTTCGGTTCAACCCATTGAGGTTAAAGTCTACGGTTCTAACCAGGCGCAGTTAAAAGTGCTGACTAAAAACATTGCCGAAATTATAGAGAAGGTGCCCGGCACCGCAGATGTATTTAACGGCATTACCATTGCCGGCCCTTCGGTTTCAGTCCAACCCAATTATACAAAGCTGGCTCAGTTTGGCATAACACCTGCCAATTTTCAAATGCAGGCACAAACGCAATTAGAAGGAAACATTATTGGCAATGTATTTGAGAAGGAACAGCAAACATCTATCCGTATGTTGTACCCCGATTCGAAAAATGCTTCAGTTGAGAAAGTTGAACAACTACCGGTGTTTTTACCCTCCGGAAAACTTTTGCCCCTCAATCAATTGGCCACCGTTACTCTAAATGATGGCGAATCGGAAATTGTGCGCGAAAACCTGGAGTCTATGTTCCCCATCCGCGCGCGCTTAAATGGCCGCGATTTGGGTAGCGTAATGCACGACATACAAAAGGCAGTAAATAACCAGGTTAAATTACCACAGGGCTTTCATATTACTTACGGTGGCGCATACGCCGAGCAGCAATCGTCGTTTAAAGAATTGCTGTTTATTTTGATAGCCGCGTGCCTGCTCGTATTTGCGGTTATTCTCTTTCTCTTCCGAAAAATAAAAGTGGCTTTGTTGATTTTACTAGTCGCCGCATTGGGCGTTTCAGGCAGTTACATCGCTCTTTATTTAACCCACACGCCTTTAAATGTGGGTAGCTACACCGGGTTGATAATGATTGTAGGCATAATAGGCGAGAACGCCATTTTTACCTACCTGCAATTTTCCGATTCACTGCTTACAAAAAATGTTGATGAGGCCCTGGGCTTTGCTATTGCAACTCGCTTGCGTCCCAAATTAATGACGGCGTTGGGCGCCATCATTGCCCTATTGCCATTGGCATTAGGCATTGGCACCGGTGCTCAATTGCATCAACCCCTGGCCATTGCGGTTATCGGTGGTTTTGTGGTCGCCCTACCGTTGCTGCTGATTGTTTTGCCAAGTTTGTTGCGCATTGCTTTTAGTGGAGAAGGCATTAAACCTGCGGCCAACCAATCTGTCTAAAAGCCGTATCTTCATTTTGCAGTAGTAAAACAGCGATATGGCTAAATCAATTTACGCATCAATCATTTTATTTTTTTGCTGTTGCACTTGTTTTGCTCAGGTAGTAAATACCAATCTCAGCAACTCGGTAACCTTCGATGGTGAACCCTATATTGCCATAAACCCCACCAACCCGCAAAACATTGTTGCCGCCTGGATGGGCCTCCGCTTTTCTAGTGGCGCTTTTAGAATTTCTATCATAACCCGCGCCAGCTTTAATGGTGGCAATACCTGGAATACCGCTGTAACCTTACCCCATCATCAAACAACCTTTGGCTCGGCCGATGTTTCAATGGCATTTGATAAGGGCGGCTTACTTTACATCAGTTTTATAGATTATAATGAGGCCGGTGGCACCGGCGGCGATTATATTGCCCGCTCATATAACGGTGGGCAAACTTGGGATACTGCTACCGAAGTTACTGACATAAGTGAGGTCCCCAGCAAAGCACCGTTAGACCGTCCTTGGTTGGTAGTTGATAATTCAAGCACCGCGAACTCAGGCACCCTTTACATTACCAGCAAACCGGCCCCCTGGATTTCCCCTCCTAATCGCAACTATTACAAAGTTTCAACCGATAGCGGCCACACCTGGAGCGCAATTGCTAATGTAGATGGTGGAAATTATTTAGTAGGCAATCTTATTGCCGCACCAATGGCCGCACCAACAACTACCATTAACGGGCATTTTTGTGCCGTATATCCCAGTTATGTAGCCAGTCAAAATATTTTGCCCGCTTTTTATCTGGCTACCTCAAAAGATAAAGGCCAATCTTTTTCATACTCAACTGTTATAACTTATAACCCTTCTCCCCTCGATACTAATTTAAAAGGTGGTTACCGGTTGGCAGCCAGCCCGGTTGATAGCAACAAAATGGTTATGCTGGCTACAGAATCTTCCACGGGCGATGCAGATATTATGGCACTGCACAGCAATGATGGTGGGCAAACATGGTCTGCCCCCGTGCGAGTAAACGACGACTCCGTTGGAAACGGTAAAGCACAAGATATGGTTTGGGCTGCTTACAACGAACAAGGAAAATTGGCCGTAACCTGGCGCGACAGGCGCAATCAAAGCACCATTGGCTTCTGGAACGCAGGTTACGATTTTTATTATGCCACTAGCAACGATAATGGGCAAACATTTTCAACCAACAAATTATTATCAAGCCAGCTTATTGCGTTTGATTCTATAATAGCGCAAAATGGAAATGATTTTATGAGTTCCGCCTTTCACGATGATACACTTTACTCCGTTTGGGGCGACACGCGCTCAGGCAAAATGAATATCTATTTTGCCAAAACAATTGCCAGCATAGACTCTACCGTAAGCGTAATTCAACTTGAAGGCGACGAACCACAATGGAGCATTTATCCTAACCCCATAACTTCGGTTTTGAATGTAAATGTTGCAGCGCCGATAATCGGAAAAGAAGTCTCGGTGTATGATGCCAACGGTCGAAAAATTTCAGACTTTAAGGCGTCTTCAGCCCATTTTGAAATACCAACAACTACCTGGGCACCGGGTTCTTATTTTGTAAGAGTTGGTGAAGCTATTAAGAAAATAGTAAAACAGTAGAGTCAAGGGCGCTCTGGTTCCCCTTTAGGGGTGACGGAAGGAGCGGGCTGTTTTATATTACTTCCCCGCCTCAAAATCCAACACATCTCCATCCATACAATAACGTTTACCGGTAGGTGCAGGGCCATCATCAAACACATGCCCCAGGTGCGAGCCACATCTTTTACAGGTCACCTCGGTGCGGTCTCCATCAGGGTCGGTTTTTAGAGTTACACTGTTTTTATTAAGCACTTCATAAAAACTCGGCCAACCGGTATGACTTTCAAATTTTGTTGCTGAGCTATACAAAGGGTTACCACAAACGGCGCAATAATAAGTGCCTTTGGTATGGTTATCCCAGTATTTACCGGTAAAGGCCCTTTCCGTTCCTTGCTCACGCGCAATTTGATAAACTGCCGGGGGTAATATTTTTTTCCATTCAGCATCGCTCACCTTTAGCGCTTTTGTATCGGTGTGCGAGTAATAAGGATTTTTTGAATGGTCGTAATCAACGCCGCCCTGCATCCATTGGCACGATATAAAAATGGATACCAGCAAAATAGGGATGATGATTTTTAAATAAGTCATAACTGGCTGCTTTAAACGATTAAACAAACTAATTGCTTTTAGGTTTGGACGGTTGAGTTTTGACCGCCTTACAAAATTCGCTAGTTTAGAACTTAGATTAAATATCTGCCCGAGTAGAAAAATCTGCACGATGGGAAAGAAAGCTAAAAAACCAAAATGAACAGAAACCGACAAGCCAATAGGGATTTGGGATAAAATATTTGCCGTGATTGCCGCAATCGGAGAGATTTTAGGGCTTGGCGATTTATAGCTTTCAAATCTTCACGCTTCCCGCCTTTTAAGTTGATTCACAATAAATTTGGCATTAAACCCCGAATCATGTAGGTTTGAATCTAAATTTAACGGAATGAATTTCCTGGATTTCGAAAAACCTATTGCTGATTTATATGCCCAACTCGATTTATTGATTGAGAGCGGCGAGCGTGAGCATGTAACCACACAAGAGAAAATCCGCCAGCTCGAGTTTGAGATTAAAGAGAAGCAGAAGGAGATTTACAGTAATTTAACCGTGTGGCAACGTGTGCAGGTTTCTCGCCATCCCGACCGCCCCTACAGCCTGTTCTATATTGAATATATCTGCGAGCAATTTATTGAATTGTTCGGCGACCGTAATTTTAAGGATGATAAAGCCATAGTAGGCGGCCTGGGCAATATTGATGGCAAAACATACATGATTATCGGCCATCAAAAGGGAAGCAACACCAAAATGCGCCAATACCGCAACTTTGGCATGCCCAACCCCGAGGGTTACCGCAAGGCTCTGCGATTAATGAAGCTGGCTGAAAAATTCAACAAACCCATTGTTACTTTAATCGATACCCCGGGTGCTTTTCCCGGTGAAGAGGCTGAACAACGGGGACAAGGCGAAGCCATAGCGCGCAACCTGATGCAAATGGCGGGTTTAAAAGTGCCTGTGCTTTGCATTGTTATTGGCGAAGGCGCCAGCGGTGGTGCTTTGGGTATTGGTGTGGGCGATAGAATGCTGATGTTGGAGAATACCTGGTACTCGGTTATTTCACCCGAATCCTGTTCCTCAATTTTATGGCGCAGTTGGGACTTTAAAGAAAAGGCTGCCGAAGCTTTGAAACCTACAGCTCACGATTTACTCAAGTTTGGAATTATTGATGGCATTGTAAAAGAGCCAATCGGCGGCGCGCACTCCAACCCCGAGGAAATGGCCAAACATTTAAAGAAAACTATCATCAAAAATATTGCCGAGTTAGAGATGCAAAGTGCACAGCAAAGAATTAGCCAGCGCATCGACAAATACTCGCGCATTGGCGTTTACGAAACCATGGAGGAAAAAGAACATTGAGGGAGTTGTGTTCGCGTGTTCAAGTGCGCACGTGTTCACATATTTTTGACATTAAACTAAAGGGCCAAACCTGTATTAACTTGAACACCTGAACACGCGCGCGCGTGAACACACTATGAGATATTGGGATAAAATCAGGAATTACTTCTACAAACAAAACCTTGAAGGCCGTCTTAAAAGCCTGAACGTAAAGCACGATATCATTAACCTGAACGATGCTAAAACCGTTGGTATTCTGTATGATAGCACCAATCCTGAAAATGATACTGTAATTGCGGCATATGCCCAACAACTGCGTGGCCAAAATAAGCAAGTAGAGATTTTAGGGTTTGTAAACGATAAAAAGATTGACACCAAAACAGGCGTAACTATTTTTAATAAAAAGAATTTGAGTTGGACACTGGCGCCGGAAGATGAGCGTGTAAATCAATTTGCTGATAAGCCCTTTGACTTGTTGCTTGGTTGTTTTATTGGCGAAAATCTACCACTTGAATTTATTACCCGCATTTCAAAAGCGCGCTGGCGCGTAGGCGCTTATATCGAAAACAAAACCGATTGTTTTGATATGATGGTAAATGTAAGTAGCAAAGCAGAACTTCCCTACCTGCTGCAACAAACAACTTATTTTTTAAACCAGATTAAATATGATCAGAAGTAAATTAAAGGGCACCGGTGTGGCCCTTGTAACCCCCTTTACTAAAAGCGGAGATGTTGACTACCCCGGCCTTGAAAAACTAATTAATCACTGCATTAATGGTGGTGTTGAATACCTGGTATCTCTGGGTACCACCGGCGAATCGGTAACACTTTCGGCTGAAGAGAAATCCGACGTGCTGAATTTTACGATTGAAAAAGCAGCTAAACGAGTACCTATAGTTGCCGGTTTTGGTGGCAACAATACCCACTACCTTATTAAACACGAAATAGAAAAGTTTCACTTTAAAGGCGTTGATGCCGTGTTATCTGTTTCACCCGCTTATAACAAGCCTACTCAGGAAGGTATCTTCCAGCACTACAAAGCTGTAGCAGCCGCATCGCCGGTGCCTGTACTGTTGTATAACGTGCCTGGCCGAACATCAAGCAACATGAAAGCCGAAACAACACTAAGAATTGCGCGCGAAGTTGAAAACGTTATCGGCATTAAGGAAGCCAGTGGCGATTTCAATCAATGCATGCAAATAGTAAAAAACAAGCCTAAAGATTTCCTGGTTATCTCCGGCGATGACAATATTACCTTGGGCCTCATGGCTTACGGTTTGGATGGGGTAATTTCAGTAGTTGGCCAGGCCTTCCCCAATACATTTTCCGATATGGTAAGGCATTGCTTAAAAGGAGATTTTGTAAACGCCCGCAAACTTCACTACGATTTAAACGATATTACTGATATGCTATTTGCCGAAGGCAACCCTGCCGGCGTAAAAGCAGCCCTCGAAATATTAGGCGTTTGCCACAAGCACGTTCGCCTACCACTTGTCGACATTTCCGCTGAATTAAGGAAAAAGCTAAACGCGGCAATCGAGACTCTTTAATATTGTTTACCGTAAAGGGTGTAAAGCCAATAAAAAGGGTCAATCAAATGAAAATTTGATTGACCCTTTTTAGAAAAACCCTTGGTAATTTCCTCCGCGCTCTTAGCGTGCTTTGCGGTAAACTCAACTTTCTGCAAAAAATAAATATCCCACAACGTGTAACCTTGTTTTCACAAGTCCGTTAAAGATACATACCATAGTGCTTAAGTTTTGAAAGAGTCGGGGGTCAGGGCCCGGCTCTTTCGTTTTTTTTGGAAGTCCCATCCTCAACTTAACCCCGCGGAGTTCGAAAAATCTGTTTTCTACTCATCCGGGTCGCCAGGTTCGCTTTAACCTTTTGATTTTCCTGGCGCAAGGCTATTTCTTCGTTATGGTGAAATTGATTCTCTGCCAGGTGCCCATCCGGATGTATCACTATCGCTGTTTTATCATGGGTAGGTATAAAATGTTGGTCTTTGCCGTGCGGTAATACTACTGGGGGCGCAACCGATTTAATTAACTTTTTTGTCTTTGCTTTTACCTTAATCTTCGCTTTTGCAACCGGCGCACGCTTTGCAATTTTAGCTTTAACCGCTGGCGCTTTGGCCTTTGATTTTGCTGGGGCTGGGCGTTTGGTTATTTTTTTTGCAGTCGCTTTCGCTTTGCTTTTTACCGGTGCCGGCCGTTTCGCTGTTTTTTTAGCAGCGGCTTTTTTCTTGCTTTTTACAACGGCTTTTGTTTTGGTGGCTTTAGCTTTTGTTTTTTTGCTGGCTGCACTTTTGCTTTTAGGGGCTGCATTTTTTGCTTTCTTCTTAGCCGGACTTTTTATTTTCTTCTTAGGCATATCTTTAATTTTAATGACGAGTGAAAAATATTACGCTACACACAAGGTAATGAAATAAGTGTGCCAATTACGTTATAGCATAATCATAACATGCAATCAGAGCAATATGTTGCAGGTGTTTCAAGGTGCCTACTCAAAATGCATTTCAATTTTCAATCGTTCCAACACATTAAAAATAATAGGGCAGATTGAGTAGTTATCGAAAGTGCGACGCGCCCGCGAGTTGAAATCGGGTTTATCTAAGTGCGGAAATGAGGAACACGTTTCTGGCCGTTGTTGGTAGATGGTGCACTTATTGTCCTTCAAAAAGCAGCAGGGCAGGTGCTTAAGCGATAGGCCATACTCATCTGTTTCGGTATAATTTGCAATAACTTCTTCAATGGGTAATTGCGTACCCTCGGCAAGGTGCTTTAAATCCTCTTTGGTAAGGTATGGGCTTAAATTGCGGCAACAGTTTCCGCAGGCTGTGCAATCAACGTGTGGGGCTATTTCATGGTTTAAGCGCTGTACTAGCAAATCGGTTTTATGAACATTCCTATTTTTAAGAAAAGCCCGAAAACGTTGATTTTCTTCCTCCCTTAAAGCACCCAGTGCCTTTATTTTTTCAAGATCAGTTTCCAGATGATAGGCTGTCATGATGTGCCAAATTACAAAAAATGTATGGTGCCTTTACTCCAAAAATTAACAAAATGCGCGGCCCTTGGTCTTGGTTCTTGATTCTAAGTTCTTGTATCTGTTCCCCATAATAAAAACCTGCATTTACGTTTTATGCTTTATTAAGTATAATAGGTTTCGTCAAACCGTCTAAAAATCTATATTTGCGAGCCTTTTTATGAAGCAAACCGAAGTTAGTCACCCAAATTCTATTTACAGCATGACCTCATTTTATCGCTTGCTGTTAAATCAGTCAAAAGGCATATTGCGTATTTTGCCCGCAATAACCTGTGGCCTTCTGTTTATTTTGCTTTTTGGTATTACGGGTTGCGATACCCCCGAAAAGGCCCTTAAAAGCACCGATATTAACTACAAAAAAGCTAAGGCTATTTCCTGGTATAACAAAAAGGAATATTTTAAATGTATACCCTTATTTGAAGAGTTGATTGGCTTAATGAAGGGCCGCCAAAGCACCGAAGACCTGTATTACATGTATGCCAACGCCAACTATCACCAGGGCGATTTTATGATATCGGCATATCACTTTAAAAACTTTTACGACCTGTACCCGAGTAGCGAAAAGGCCGAAGAGTGCCTTTTTATGTACGCTAAAAGTTACCAGCGCCTTTCGCCCAAGCCCGATTTGGACCAAACATATACTACAAAGGCTTTAGATGCTTACCAGCTTTTTTTAAATGCCTATCCCAACGGCAAATACATAAACGAGGTAAACCAGGCGGTGGGTGAGCTGCGCAAAAAGCTGGAAAAAAAGGCTTTGAATACTGCCGAGCTATATTACAATACCCGCAATTTCAGGGCCTCTGCAGTTTGTTACGCCAATATCTTAAAAACATTCCCCGACATAGCCGAAGGCGAATTTGTAACCTCCATGATTATTAAGGGCAATTTTGAGTACGCTAAAAATTCCATTCCCAATAAAAAGGCCGACCGTTTTGAGCACGTTATTAAAAGCTATGGCGACTTTAAAGATAAGTTTGGCCAAAGCAAATACCTGGCAGGGGCACAAAAGTTAGAGCATGAATCGCACTATCTTGCGTGTTTAAGCGCTTTTGAATGGGCGGAGATGTCTGCTTTGGAAGATCGCGAAACCAATTTCAGTATTTTCTTCCGAGAAGCTAAAGATAACCTGCCAAGCATTACCGAGAAAAAGCAGAACGACGAGATTACGCAGTTGATTGAAAAAGGCTACTTTTTGATTGTAAAAGCCCATTTTCAAGCCAGTGAGGAGAAGAAAGGAGCACAGAAAGTGCCTGATTTACTGAAAACAGTGAAAACTTTTGATACTTTTGTGGATAAATATCCCAAAAGCCGGTACTCGAAAGAGGCCGAAAAAATGTTCAATATTTCAAAGGAACTTCTTAATAAATATCAACCGCATGGACAAAGTTAAAAAGATCAAGATGACCCAGATTAACCCGCTGATTGAAACCCAAAACCTGGAAGAAATGGCGCGTGAAAGTGGTAATGTGTATGAGGCTATTTACACCATTGCACGCAGGGCTAATCAAATCAGCAAAGAGATAAAGGAAGAATTGCATTCAAAGTTGGAAGATTTTGCATCGCATACCGATAACCTGGAGGAAATTCACGAAAACCGCGAGCAAATTGAAATCTCGAAGTTTTACGAAAAACTGCCTCATCCAACCATTCTGGCTACTAAAGAGTTCCAGAATCATGAGCTAAGCACTCGCACTATTGACGAAACACCAGTAGTTTAAAGCCCGCCCCGATGAGCAACCTAACGGGGAAAAAGATAGTTTTAGGAATTTGCGGTTCAATTGCGGCTTATAAAGCTGCGGTTTTAACCCGTTTGCTTATCAAATCAGGGGCAGAGGTAAAGGTCATTATGACCAATTCGGCTGTTGAGTTTATTACCCCACTTACTCTTGCTACCCTAAGCCGAAACAGCGTTTTTACCGATTTTACAACTGCCGATGGCAGTAACTGGAATAACCACGTCGAATTAGGCCTTTGGGCTGACGCCATGGTTATTGCGCCAACCTCGGCCAATACCCTGGCTAAGATGGCCACAGGCAACTGCGATAACATGCTGTTGGCCACTTATTTATCGGCCAAATGCCCGGTATTTTTCGCCCCCGCCATGGATTTGGATATGTGGAAACACAAGGCCGTAAAGCGAAATATTGAATATCTACATAGCTACGGCAACATACTTATACCGGTTGAACACGGCGAACTGGCCAGTGGCCTGGTAGGCGATGGAAGAATGGCCGAACCCGAGCACATAATAGACCACCTGGAAGAATACTTTCAGTAGTTGGTTTACGGTTTAAAAAAGTTTACAGTTTATGGTTGAATACGGGCAGCAGTTGCGCCAATGGCATATATTTGAATGAGAAATTCTGGGCTAAGATTGTATTAAACTGTAAACCCCTTAAACCGTAAACTTTAAACCGATGAAGGTTTTGATAACCGCCGGCCCTACACACGAACCAATCGACCCTGTTCGATTTGTGGGCAACCGTTCCTCTGGCAAAATGGGTATCGCCATAGCCGAGGAGTTTGCAGCCCGTGGCTTTGATGTAACCCTTGTTAAGGGTCCTACCTATTTAAAAGCTGAGAATCCTAAAATTTTGCAAATTGAGGTAGAAACTGCCGAACAGATGTACGAAACATGCGCGCAATATTTTACGTTTAATGATGTTATAGTGTTCGCAGCGGCGGTAGCTGATTATACCCCCAAGCATCCCAGTGCCATTAAAATAAAAAAGAAAGAAGACGAATTTTCTATTGAAATGGTTAAAACCAGGGATATAGCGGGTGAATTGGGCAAATTAAAGCGCCCCGGGCAGGTATTGGTAGGTTTTGCTTTGGAAACAGACCACGAAATGCTGCATGCCGAAGAGAAATTAGGTAAAAAGAACCTTGATTTTATTGTGTTGAACTCGGTAAACGACGAAGGGGCCGGTTTTCAATACGATACAAATAAGGTTACGATTATTGATAATAGCGGAAATGTCACTAAATTTGACTTGAAACCAAAAACAGAGGTTGCCCGTGACATTGCAGACTATGTTTTCAAAATCATTGAAAGGAAAAAGTAAAATGAATTTCATTCAAAAGTCTTTTAGCTATCGTTTAGGCTTATTGGTAATTGTATTGTGCTTATTCGCCACTGGTGTTAAAGCCCAGGAGTTGAAATGCCAGCTTACAGTAAATGCCCAAAAAATTACGGGTGTTGACCCATCGGTTTTTACCAATATGCAAACCACGCTCAATGAGATTATGAATACCAAAGCGTGGACCTCAGATGTTTTTTCACCCGAGGAAAGAATTGAGTGCAGCATATTTATTCAAATAACTGCCTCACCTGCACAGGATGTTTATACCGGAACGATGACTATTCAATCATCGCGCCCTGTGTTTAACAGCACCTATAGCTCACCCATGTTTAATTTTATGGATAAGGATATTGAGTTTACATACGTGCAAAATCAGGCCGTTGAATTCAGTCCTACTACTTTTAATTCTAACCTTTCATCCATCCTTAGTTTCTATGCCTACATGATAATAGGCCTTGATTACGAAAGCTTTTCGAAAGGCGGAGGCACCAAGTATTTTAACCTGGCCCAACAAATAATGACTGCGGTACCAACTAATGGTGCCGACGCTAAAGGATGGCGGCCTTTTGACGGAACCCGCAACCGTTATTGGTTGATTAATGATTTACAAGCCAGTAAGTACGAGCAGTTCCGCAAGGCTTTGTGGGATTATCATTTTGCCGGCATGGATAATTTTTACGATAAACAAGCCCTTGCCCGCGCCAACATTATGAATGCGCTTGATAAGCTTGAAACCATTTCAAAAGATAATCCTAACGATATTCTTCTGGCAGTTTTCTTCCAGGCCAAAAGCGATGAACTGGTAGGTATTTTCTCCGGTGCCGACCCTTCTGAAAAAACCAAGGCCATCAATTACCTCCGCGCCATGGACCCCACCAACGCCACCAAATACGATAAGCTGAGTAAAAATTAGCGGCTGTTAATTATCACATCATCACATTGGCTAATTGTCACATTGCATTTCTCTTCATCACAAAGTCATTCATAAAATATCCACCTCCAATATCAAAGTCGCCGACTCTTTCAATGGTAAATCCCATTTTGAAATAGAAATTTATAGCCTTAAAATTCTGCCTGTTTACCTGCAACCGGATTGATTTTGACGCATCAATTTGTACCAGAACATAATTGAAAAACTGTTTACCTATTCCACCCTGATGTTTTGCAACATCAACATAAAATTTGTGCAAGTAATAGTATCCTTCCTTTAATTCTATCGAGGCATAAGCAACTGGTAGCTCATCTAAATATGCCAGGTAAAATTTCTCATCACCCGCCATTTGTTTTTCAATAGCAGCCTCCGAATATCTGTTCTCAAGCATAAAATCAATTTGCTCAACGCTGATTATGTCGGGATAATGCTCGTGCCATATTTTGTTAGCGAGTTGAGAGATTACCGGTATATCTTTTTCAGTTGCAGGTTTAAAGCTGAGGCTCATGGTTTCAAAGATAAAAAACTGCATTTATCGCAAATTGGGTGTTAGAGCTTGTGCCTCAAAGCATAATCTCCTGCGCAAATAGGTTGCGCAGTGATTGTTTATCTTTGGCAGATATGCTTTTGCCTTCTGGTTATTGCCTGTCATCTATAAAACCTATTTTAGTGCGATGCTTCACAGGCTTAAAATAAAGAACTACGCAATTATTGAGCAACTTGAAATTGCTTTTAATGATCGTATGAATATCATTACCGGCGAAACGGGTGCAGGTAAGTCAATTTTGTTAGGTGCCCTATCGTTAATATTGGGTGACCGTGCCGATACCAAAATATTATACGACAAAGATGAAAAATGCATTGTCGAGGCCGATTTCGAAATTGAGAACAAGGACCTGAAAGGCTTTTTCGAAGCTCACGAACTGGACTTCGAAACGCATACTATTGTAAGAAGAGAGATTAATCAATCAGGCAAATCGCGTGCGTTTGTAAACGATACACCGGTAACTCTTACGATATTAAAGGAGCTGGGCGAACGCCTGATGAACCTGCACAACCAGCATGAAACGCTGGACCTGATTAAAGCCGGATTTCAAATACAAATAATTGATACCCTTGCCCGAAATAAAACGCTACTGGCCGATTACCGTCAAAAGTTTCAGGTATACAAAAAGGGAAGCGCTAAACTTCACGAGCTTACCGAATTGGCCAAAAGTTCTTCGGCCGAAATGGATTACCTGCAATTTCAGTTAAAGGAATTAGCTGAGGCTAAACTTGAGGCCGGCGAACAGGATGCGCTCGAAAAAGAGCAGGCCGGCCTTGCTAATGTCGAGGAGATAAAAAAAGCCGTGCAAAGCGCAGCCCAAATATTGTCAAATGCAGAGATGTCGGTAACCGACCAATTGATTGAAGTGCAGAGCAATTTAAAGCCTATCAAGAATTTCAACAAAGATATTTTGGACCTTAGTACCCGTTTGCAAAGTGCCTATGAAGAAATTAAAGACATTGCCAACGAGTTGGAAAGTGTTCAGGACAGCACTTCGCTTGACCCTGAAAAACTCGAGATAATCAACGCGCGCTTAACAGTTATTTACCGCCTTCAGAAAAAACACAACGCGCTGAACTTAGATGAACTTTTGAAAATCCAGGATGATTTGGAGGGTAAAATTTCTTCAGTTGAAGTCAACTCCAACGAAATTGAAATATTGACTAGGGAGTTGGATAGGCAGTTTAAAGCGCTGTGCGAGGTTGCCAATCAATTACACGCCGCACGCGAAAAAGTATTACGCGATTTTCAAACCCATGTAGTGGTTTTATTGGCCAAAGTAGGTATGCCCAATGCAGTGTTTAAGGTGGATATAAAAAAACTTGAGCTTCAGCAATTGAACGATAATGGCCTTACCGAATTGCGCTTCTTGTTTTCGGCAAACAAAGGCTTTGCCCCGCACGAAATAAAGGATGTGGCATCTGGTGGCGAGTTATCGCGTTTAATGCTTTGTATTAAATCATTAGTGGCTGATGCCGATGCACTGCCTACCATGATATTTGATGAAATTGATTCGGGTATTTCGGGTGAGGTGGCATTGAAAGTGGGCGAGATAATGAAAAAGCTTTCGCGCAATCACCAGCTTATTTGTATTACCCATTTGCCTCAAATCGCACGTACCGGCGATATGCATTTATACATCTATAAAGAAATAAAAGATAACCGCACCCAAACCCGCATGAAGGAATTAAAGGGAGAGGAGCGCATCATTGAAATTGCAAAAATGCTTAGCGGCAATAAATTAAGCGAGGCCTCATTGGCCAATGCACGCGAGTTAATAGCCAGTTAACCTAAATTTATATCTTGGCTCTTGATTCTTGTTTCAAAAAAACTTAAAACGCATGAGCAACAACTTACTAAAAGGTAAACGCGGAATTATATTCGGGGCATTAGATGAAAATTCCATTGCCTGGAAAGTGGCTTTAAAGGCGCATGAGCAAGGCGCTAAATTTGTGCTGACCAATGCCCCCGTTGCGTTGCGTATGGGCGAAATTAACAAGCTGGCTGAGCACTGTGGTACAATAGTAATAGCAGCTGATGCCACTTCGGTTGAAGACCTTGAAAAGCTCGTGAACCAATCGGTTGAACATTTGGGCGGCAAGTTGGATTTTGTATTGCATTCCATAGGCATGTCGCCTAATGTAAGAAAGGGAAAAACCTATACCGATTTAAACTACGAATGGTTTCAAAAAACGCTTGATATTTCGGCACTCTCATTCCACAAAGTTTTGCAAACCTGCATGAAACTGGATGCAATGAACGAATGGGGTTCGGTGCTTGCACTTACCTATATAGCCGCTCAACGCGCTTTTCCGGGCTACGGAGACATGGCTGACGCCAAAGCTACGCTTGAGTCCATTGCGCGGTCCTTCGGCCAGTATTATGGCGTTAAAAAGAAAGTGAGGGTCAATACCATTTCACAATCGCCAACGGTCACTACTGCAGGTTCAGGCATTAAAGGCTTCGATTCGCTTTTTGGCTTTGCCGAAAAAATAAGTCCCCTTGGCAATGCGCCTGCTGATAGCTGCGCTGATTATTGCATAACCCTTTTCAGCGATTTAACCCGTTATGTAACCATGCAAAACCTGTTTCACGATGGGGGCTTTTCATCGGTAGGTGTTAGCGAGGCAGTAATGGGATTTTTAGGCGCGAAAGGAGGAGAGTAAAAAAATAAGCTAAAAAAAGCCACCGAGAATCGGTGGCTTTTTTTGTTGAGATATGCTGGTTATTCAATTATCGCTGCACAATAAATTTACCGGTGCCAAAACTAACACCGTTGTTATACAGTTTGTAAATGTAACTTCCATTGGCAAGGTCGCTCATATCCATCCTGAAATAGCGGGATGAAATGTCATTCATCCTTTTCACCTCATTACCCAATATATCGTATATGCGTATATCGCCATTGTTTATATCTGCATCTGATGTTATTTTAATAA
>Ga0206832_10006_pt1 | contig 60017 bp, 71 predicted proteins | sample Alteio_BWOrgCont_74_FD_152896 | JGI IMG/M metagenome (GOLD analysis project Ga0206832, IMG submission 152896) | Enriched cells from forest soil in Barre Woods Harvard Forest LTER site, Petersham, Massachusetts, United States -... | ecosystem: Environmental > Terrestrial > Soil > Temperate forest >... | reverse complement strand
TGGTTTTCCATGCTCAGCGTCCCTTGTGGAATGGAAGACGTGTCGCTGTGCTTGCGGAGTTGGACACCCTTGCGGATAACGGCAACTTTCGCCGAGGTGTGCAGCTCCTTGACCTTGCTCCAATCCACCGCGAGATCGCCAAGCATGTCGCTCTTAAACTTTACCGAAGCGCCGCTGGAGCTGACGAAGTGGCCGGCCAGTTTATCGCCGTTGGTGAAGACAATGGTGTCCGGCCCGGGTGAGGGAGGCTGCGCTAAAACGAGGAACGCGAAGTAGGTTAGTGCAAGAGAACATCCCAGAAAACGGATCATTGTTTCAAGTTAGCAGGAAGGGGAAGCCGTCGGAATCTGCTCGAAATCGTCAGAACCTGGTCGCTTCGCCAGTTGCCTGCCGGTAACAATGGCCTTTTATGAGATGGAGTTCACCAATGAAAAATATTCTGATCACTGCAGTGCCTGCTCTGGCAATTGTTGCCTTCGCCCTGGCCGGATTCGATGCGCGTGCGGTGGATGGCCAAGCGGTCCCGTACCCGGAAGGATATCGCCACTGGACCTATCTCCATAGCAGCCTGATCGGGCCCAAGTTGGCTGGATTTTGGAAACGTCCCTGCGAGAAACCATGCACGGCGGGGATCTTTAACTTCTACGCCAATGAAAAAGCCATGGTTGGCCTCCAAACCGGCCAGTACGCCGATGGCGCCATCATCGCCGAGGAGCTCCTGGAAATGTTGGGCTCCCCTAGCGGCGGTGGCAAAGAAGGCGAGCGCCGGCTGGTGGGCGTCATGGTGAAGGACAGCCAGCGATATGCGTCCACCGGGGGCTGGGGATTCGGAAGTTATGATGCCGACTCGCGTGAGGATTACTTGGACAGCGCGGCGAAGACGGCGTGCTTTCAATGTCACATACCGAAGAAAGATCGGGGCTACGTTTTCACCGAGTATCGTGAAAGATAAAAAGCTCCACCGCCCTTTTGGAAGCGGTGGAGCGTGGGGACCTTCGAGTGTCTGAACAAGTGTTTTCTACTGCCCGCCGCCGGCCAAACGAACGCTGACCACAGCCACCTGCTTGCCGGTGCTGGCCTGAAGTTCGCGCTCCAGCTTGGAGGGTTTCGCGTGGCGCCCAACGGCGTTGGGAGTCCAGACTTCGGAGAAGAAATACCGGTCACCGTAGCGATGGAAAATGATCATTCCGGTTTCCGGCCCTTTGTGCGTGTAGGCCGAAAGCGTGCTCGGGGCATTCACCAAAATGGATTTTCCAGTCTCACGATTCTGTAGCTGGATCACACCGCTGGTGCTGGATAACGGAACCAGTGAGTAATCGCCTGCGGGCATCCGCGCGTTTTCCACGGTGAAGTTAAAGGGGACGTTGGCAACGACCCCGATTTGAGCATAAAGCCCGGTGGTTCCCAGCGTGGCTACCGCGCTCATGGCCAGGACGAAAGTTTTTAGCGTTTTCATGTTCGTGTCTCCCTTTTCTGTTTTTCAAGTTCATCTTGCGGATACGCCCTGATAAATGCACGCGCGACGCCAAAGGCGCATGGGCCGAGTTCATTTTGCGCAACGCATTGGAATGTCACATAATTGGGTGCAGCAGCGGCACTTTCAGACGTTGCGAAGGGCCAGAATCGTGTACCTGAAGGTGAATCCCGCTGGCAAAAAGGTGTACCAAAAGGTGAAAGAGGACAAATTTGGGATGAGTCCGAGACTGACGGTGATCGGAGGACCGGGGCATGGGACCACGTACCAGATTTCCGGCGAACGGTTCGGCATCGGCCGCGACCCGCAGAACCATTTTTCAACTCCGGACAACTCCGTGTCCCGCGAGCATTGCGTGATAGTCCGGGAAGCCGACGGGTTCTTCATTCGCGACCTGCGCAGCCATAACGGGACGCGGGTGAACGATCTTCCCGTCAAAGACCAGCTGCTGGCGCATCGCGATTGCATTTCCATCGGCCACACGGTTCTGCAGTTCCTGACGCGAGACGACGTCGTTTTCGAGGAGCCCACCGAGACCGGAACTATTTCTACATTGGCGGATCAGAATTCTTTGCTCGGCTCTTCTCCAGCTGCGGCCGATCTCCAGGCGCTGTTGAGAGTCAGCACCATGCTGCACTCCTTTCATGCCATATACAGGGGGCGCGGTTCCTCCGCGCGGACGCAGTTCGAGCAGCACCTGTTATCGCTCATGGTTGAAGTAATTCCCGCCAGCCGCGGTGCGATTCTTCTTTATGAAGACGGCTTCGAGGAGCCCTCCTCGCTTTCCATTAAGGTCTCCAATGAGGATATGGACTCGCGGCTCGAACGTCCCGTGATCGTCAGCCGGCATCTGGTGCAGCGCGTTCTGACGGAGGCCTGTGGCCTGCTGGTGGAGGACGCAGGCGAGACCGCGGCGGACGCGCCGGGCAAGGCGCATCAATCCCTGGTGCTCGCGCCCTTAGTGATACGGCGCGAGGCCTGCGGGGTGATTTATCTGGAAGGCGCAGCATTCCGAGAGACGCACCTGCAATTGCTGGTGGCCATTTCGCAGCTGGCTTCGATGGCCATGGAGAACGCGTTTCAACTGGAATGGCTGGAGACGGAAAATGAGCGTCTCGAAGCGGAGTTGCATCCAGATCATCATATGATCGGCGACAGCGCTCCGCTGCGTGATTTGCAGCGCAACATCGCGCGGGCCGCGCAGACGAACTCCACGGTCTTGATCCTGGGAGAAACCGGCACCGGCAAGGAGCTGACTGCTCGCGCCATACACCAGAACGGATCACGGGCCGCGAATCCATTCGTGGACATCAATTGCGCGGCGCTGACAGAAACGCTGCTCGAGAGCGAGCTGTTCGGCCATGAAAAAGGCGCCTTCACGGGAGCAGTGGTGCAAAAGAAGGGCCGGCTGGAATTCGCAAACGGCGGAACGGTGTTCCTGGATGAAATCGGGGAGATGCCGCTGCAGTTGCAGGTTAAGTTGCTGCGGGTATTGCAGGAGCGGCAAGTGGAGCGCGTGGGCGGAACGCAACCGGTGAAGCTCGACATACGGCTGATCGCGGCAACGAATCGCAATCTCGAGGAGGAGGTGCGGGCCGGCAGGTTTCGCCAGGATCTGTACTACCGCCTGAACGTGGTGACGCTCAAGACTCCGCCGCTCCGAGACCGTCCTTCGGACATTTTGCCGCTAGCCATGCACTTTGCGGCCAAGTTCGGCCAACAATGCGGCCGCCGTATCACCGGCATTTCACCTCAAGTGCAACCCTACCTGTTGCGTTATGAGTGGCCAGGCAACATCCGTGAGTTGGAGAACGCCATCGAGCGCGCGGTAGTGCTGGGCTCAGGCGACATGATCGAACTCGAAGACCTGCCCGAAACCATCCGCGAGGGGGCCGGCGCCGCGGGCGCGGGCCGCAGTATGCCGCTCGAGGCCACGATTGATGAAGCCAAGCGGCAGGCCGTCACCCGCGCGTTCGCCGAAGCGCAAGGTGATCACCCCGCGGCGGCCAAGCTGTTGGGAGTGAATCCGAATTACTTGTACCGGCTGATGCGGAATCTGGGTCTGAGATGACCGAATGGCGTTCTCGTCCGACGGTTGACGGCATCGTTACTGGCTTGTTACCATGGCCATGTGAAACTGACGTGGCCGTGGGAACTACCACGGCCATGGGAAAACAAAATGCGTATGCCCGCCCCAGCTCACGCCGCTCAGTCAGGCGCCGATTTTGAGAAGATCGTCGCGGGAGCCTTCAGGAAGGCCCGCTGGCGGGTTCGCCGGCATCCCGCCGCCGGAGACATGCGCGCGGACCTTGTTGTTGACGACGGCGCGAGGAAATATATCGTTGCAGTCAAGTTCGCCGCCGAAGGCCGCCGCGACCGGTTGATCCCCCTCCTCTCGCAGGCGATTCTGCAGGCGCAGGCCTTGGCGCGCCTGTTTCCGGAACGTGCTGCTCCGCTCGCGGTGGCGGCGGCAAGGCGGGTGCCCGATTCAGTAGCGGATCATATTATGCAGTTCGCCGAACGCCACGCGCCCAAGGTTGCCGTAGGCATTATCGACGGGGAAGGTTTCCGCGCGTTTCGCGGCCCGGGCCTGGATGGACTCAACGCAAAGCCTTCCGCGCATCGAGCATCTCCCGTCGTGCCGCCGCAACGGCTACCCGACTTATTCTCCGACTTGAACCAATGGATGCTCAAGATACTTATCGGGCAGCACCTCCCGGCGTCGCTTATTGAAATACCTAGGGAGCCAATTCGGAACGCCTCTCAGCTCGCAAAGGCAGCGAAGGTTTCCGTTATGAGCGCTTCACGCCTGGTCAATCAGCTCAGGGATCGAGGATTCCTTGATGAGAGCAGCCAACATTTACAGGTCGTCCGTGTCGAGGAATTGCTGGAGTGGTGGGCTTCGAGCAACCGCGAGGCAGCGAAGGAGATTCCGGCCCACTGGATACTAAAGGCTGGAAAAGATCAACTGGTAGCCGCTGTGCGCAAATATAGTTCCGGGCGGATTCACAACCAGCCTCGATGCTGCCTGGGTCTTTTTTCCGCGGCCGATGCTCTTGGTCTAGGGTTCGTTCGCGGTGCTTCGGCGCATGTATATCTCGAAAGTCTGACGCTCGATGCGTTGAGCCGTCTTGGCCTCGCGACCGGCCGCTCCGGCCCACCCGATGTGACCGTGCGAATGCCGGCGAACCCTGAAGCCGTTTTCCGTCCGCGCGTATTGGCCGACAACGTCCCTGTCTCGGATGTTCTTCAAGTGTGGCTCGACGTCTCGTCCCATCCTGCCCGAGGCAAAGAACAGGCCCGCGAGATTCAACGGCGCGTACTAAAGCCGCTGTTCGGGAAACAGCGATGAAGACTGCCCGAGATCCCGATGCATTCGGGCGGCTCATTGCTGCTCTCGAACCATGGCTTGACCAGGTGGTGATCATCGGTGGCTGGGCGCACCAACTTTATCGGCTGCATCCGGAGGCGCAAGAGTTGGAATATCAACCCCTGGGCACGCTGGATGCGGACGTCGCCGTACCCGCTACCCTGGCAGTCGGAGGGCCGGATATTCGGAAACGGCTCCTGGCATATGGCTTTGCCGAGGAGTTTGCCGGTGACGACCATCCCCCGGCAACTCACTATTATCTGGGTGGCGAGACGTCAGGGTTCTATGCTGAGTTTCTGACTCCCTTGATAGGTGGCGAATATGCCCGCAATCAAAAGCGCAAAGCCACGATGGAAGTCGGCGGCGTAGCTTCGCAGCAATTGCGGTACATCGAGCTTCTCCTTCATCATCCCTGGTGGATCAATCTTGAGCCCAACGGATCCGGGGCTAAGATTCGCATTGCTAACCCGGTAAGTTTCCTATCCCAGAAGATCTTAATCCACGGGAAGCGTGAGCGAGAGGATCGCGCGAAGGACATTTTGTACATGCATGACACGCTAGAGGTCTTCGGAGCACAACTTCCCCAGATGCAGGATTTGTGGCGGAATGTCGTGGCTCCGAAGTTGCACGCTCGCACTGCCACCAAAGTATCGAAGTCCCCTAAGACGCTCTTTGGAGAACTCAGCGATGACATTCGCCGGGCGGCGGAGATTTCTGCCGACCGGGCACTCTCTCCCGAAGCCATTAGAGCCGCATGCCGCTATGGTTTCACGGAAATGTTTGTGTATCCTTGAGCGGGCTGGCTGATCGGCGCTGCCGTGCTTTCACAGCAGCGCCTGGGACGATTATCAAATTACTTCTTTTTCTTACCAAGCACGCCTGCCGAGAATGCGTCGCACCCGTCCCCGCCGCACGCCCCTAGGGATCCATTTGTGGGATTGAAGGTCAGGCTGAAATCAGGAGAATCGAAGAACGAAGCATCCATCGGCTCAACCGGGCCGACGGCGCTTGCGGGCGCGGTGTTGATGTATTCGACATCAGTCTCAAAAAATATGCCGTCGCAGTAAGGGTTGGCGGTGTTCGTACAAATTGGAACCACAGCCATCCAATATGTGCCCGCCGTAAGCGTGACGCTCAGTCCTGTCACCTGGACGGTAAATTCGCTCAGCCCAAAAGCGGCGCGCCCCGTGGGGGTGCTGGTGGCTGGGGAAATACCGGAATCGACCACGGTTCCGGCGCCACCCGCGAATACTTCTTCGTTGATCGACCAGAAGGCCACCGCCGTCGGTTCGGTTCCTTGGTCGAGGACACCATACGTCGCCAGATTGTTCGTGAAGAGTCCCGTCACTTCCCATTTCTGACCTGCCGGCACAGTGAACGGAACCCATGTTGCAGCTCCGTACGGAGTTCCGGGCGCGGCCAACGTATTCTCGTTGGCCAAGCCATTGGCGATGGTCGGCGGGTACAAAGGATTATTGAGAAAATCTCCGCCGTAGAACAAGCAGTTGCCCGCAGGGTTGCCGCATTCCCCGCTGGCAGCTGCCGCGGTCCCGGCAGCCGTGGTGGTAGTGGTGGTCTTGATCGGGCTGCTGGCAAACGGTCCATAGTCTTGGACCGTGCGCTTCGCTGGTCCTTTATAGTTCTGCGCGGCCGCCGGCTGTGTGAAAGGAATCAGGGCGGCCGCCAGCGACATCGAAAAGAATGCTTTTTTTACCATTTTGTCTCCTTGTGTATTTCCCCCAAGGGGGATTGTCCCTGCTCATGCGATCAGAGAATCCAAACAGCACTGCAATTGTTTAATTGAGGACGTCGAGCGTCACTTGAACCGTGCGCGGAATTCCTGCGCCTGTGGCGTTTATGGTGATGGTGTGGTCTCCGAGCGCGACTCCCTTACCCACTTTGACTTTCATGGTGGAAGTTCCCGCGCCCGGCGCTCGAATAGTTTCAGGGCTGAAGGTCACCGTCACGCCCGTTGGATAGCCGGTGGCAGATAAGGAAATGGCCGAATCAAAGTTTCCGGAAATAGTTGTGGTGACGGTGGACGTCCCGGAGCCACCCCTGGCAACGCTAATCGATGTAGGCGATGCGCTGATGGTGTAGCCGGCAGCCGGTTTGGTGACCGCCAGAGTGACAGTAACCACTTCCGTGATCCCACCGGACGTTCCGGTGACCTTGATGCTATAGCTGCCGATGGCCGTGGATGAGCCGACGGTGATCGACATGGTTGAAGTTCCAGCACCGTTAATAGGGTTAGGGTTGAATGTTATGTTTACGCCCGCCGGCTGGCCCGTGGCAGACAAGGAAATGGCCGAGGCAAAACCGTTTATCACCGCGCTGGTAATGGTGGCCGTTGCCGTGCCTCCCGGCGCCACCGAGACCATAGTGGGCGAGGCTGTAAGGCCGAAGCCTGGAGTGTTAATCGTGCTGAGCAGAGCAGTGATCAGGGCGCTTCCGTTCGGACTTCCCCAGCCAGTGGCCAGATCATAGCCGATGGTGGCCGGCTCGCCGTTGCTGCCGCTGGCGATGTCGTGGAAATCAGTGTCATAGCTGGCGCTCAAACCAATGTCATAAATTGCCGGATTGATGAACCCCAGCGTGTGCTGACCGTTTCGCACCGCCTGTTCATTGATTAAAGCCAGGTAACCCGCCCACATGGGCGTGGCGAAACTGGTTCCACCGTACAAGTTAGCGGTGCAGGTGGTTTGATTGGCGCAGACGTAAAAGGTGAAGTTTGAGTTGGCCGAAACGTCCGGGCCATTGCGATAAGCGCTGGAACACTTGGAGCATCCACTGGCCGCGGTGGTCTGCCAGAAGGGAATCGCAAATTTATTCGGCGAAATCCCGCCGCCTCCGTCAACCCAAGCCGTTTCCGAACTCCAAGCCCCGCCCGGGCCGGTGGTTGTTAAATCCGTCCCGCCCACCGACGTGATGTACACGTCATCCGAGGGGTAGATGATAGAAGACGGCGTCCAGGCACCTCCATCGCCGGCGGCCGAAAACAGATTCTGCCCTTGAGCCGCGAACTCCTGAAAATACGGATTGTCGGTGCCCGGGTCGGCAGGGCTCCAGAGCCACGAACAACTCAATTGGGCGTTCAATGGAATGGATGTAGCCATGGCATTAAAGATGGCGGCGTCGGTGGATCCGACGAACACCACCAGGTTCGCCAGACCCGGGGCCATCCCCAGCGCCTGCGTCATGTCCAGGGTCTGCTCGGTGTCGTCGCAACCGGGAGCAACACAACTGGTGCTGGTCCCGTCGGTCGAGACCAGGGTGATCGGAACGTTGTTGGTTTGGCCGGCGTTCGTATAGTAAGTGTTTAGGTCAGCGATATCCGTGCCGAGGAATTCGAATAATCCCAGCGACTGGCCGCTTCCGGTAAGAGCTGTTCCGCCGTAATAAGCCGCTCGCATGTCGCTGCCGCAGAAGGATTGCTCGGGACAGGAGCCGGTGGTGGCCGCGGACGTTATGTTGGCGGGTCTACGAATCAGGGCAGGCTGCGGGATGGAATAGTTGTCCAGGCCGGCGATACGCCAAAGCTGGAACGGAAGGTCCACGGTGGGCTCGCGGTCCGGGGCATAAAAGGTGCGATTCTCGGTGGGGTGCCGGTAGAGACCCATGTTCACATGCAAAGCCGCCTCGATAGTTGCCACCGATCCAGTCACATCCACGTTCAGGCGATTGCGGGACGTGCCCACCACCGTGAATCCGTTCCCTTCCGCCCAACGAAGGACCGCGTCATAGTCATGCTCGGTGGGGCCGAACCTGGTGGTAAACTCGTCCACGCTGAGGTAGCGGCGGTAAGACGGGCTGGCAGGATTGTAGAGTTCCTTCAAAAATTGATCTAGAGCCAATGCATTGCCAAGCGGCAGGACAATCACCAGCCGCATGGATTGGCCGGCGGGAAGCCGTCCGGCGGAGGGCGCTTGCCCGTTGACTGTCACCCCACGCACATGCTTGGTCATCAACGACCTTGACTCCGCGCGACCAACGTTACTCACGGCGGATACCAGCAAGCAGAGTCCTAGCAGAGATGTCCCTGATCTTCGAATCATAGATTAATCCCCTTCCCCGGTAACGAAATCATCGCGGGTGCGACGTAGTATTACTGATCAATCAGAGTTTCCGTTTCACTGAGTGTACACCCGTCGGCGTTTTTTGCAAATAGGTTAGAAGCAAGTTTTTTCTCACTGCTTGGTTCTTCGGTTCTTCAGTTCTTCGGTTCTGTTGCTGGCTGTGTCGTTCGCAACCGAAGAACCGATGAACCTTTTTAATCAAAACGACCACAACAAGCTGCTATAAGCGGTGGTGGCGTTATAAGCATGATCGGGAAGAAAATCCCCGCTCGAGAAAAAATCCTCGCGATAGCCGTAGTATTGATAGCCCACGTTCCAGCGGATCCGGTTGGAGATCTGAACGGACACGCGAGCCATGGGCGACAGGTACTTCACTGGAAACGTCTGGGCGGCTTGGAAGGCCGGGATGGTGGTGCCGAACCCGGTTCCCAGAGGATTGTTGCGGCCATCGCCGGTGTCCTGAATGTGGCTGTAGCCGGCATACAAATCGGCACGCTTCCCGAGCGCGAAACGTATTCCGAGATTACCAGTGTGCAGATTGCTGATGTAGAGCGAGTATTGGTTTTCAAGCAACTCGCCGGAGTCGAAAAACGAAAGGCCGCCCAAAGTGTCCAGATGCAGCTTGACGTAGTCCGCGGTGAACGAAAGCCAACCGAGCGGCGACCACGCGAAATTCGCGGCATAGGTTCTCGCATGGGAGCTGTAGGCGGTGAGCGAAATCGAATCGTTGTTGTAATTTGTCTGCGCGTAGGCCGAGAGCATCAGACTCTTCTTCTTATATTGGACCCGCGCGTTCAACGTCTGGTAGTTCTTGTCGCTTTTGGGAGAAAAGGGGCGATTCGCATGGCCCACTTCGCCTTCCAACAGGATGGTCAGCGGCGCCACCGGCCGGAGTCTCATGCCTAGAATGCCCGTGTTCAAGATGCTGGTTTGCTGGTACGCAGGCATGCCCAGAGTGAGGACGCTGTTGATGGACCGGTCAGAATAGTCGTACCCGGCGAAGAAACCGATCCACTTGCGCATTTGGTAGTTCAAATCGGTTTTGTTGGTGATGGTGCGGATTCCGAGGTATTGATAATCCTGCACCACGAACTGCCCGGTTCCGTTGTTCAATTGAATGAATTCGGAATCGCCGTCGGTCCGAATATTGTAGAGCGCGGTGCTGTTGGTGAGCGTCAGCTTCGGTCCCAGAAGAAAGCTGATGGTTAAATTGCCGCTGGCCGCCGGACGATCGCCGTTTCCCATGGTCACCACTTGGAATGGATTGGGACCCGCCACCGGCACCGGGCCAGGCAGCTCCGATACAAAGGCCCTGCGCGTCCCCGTATAAGTAAAACGGCCGTTCAGGCTGAACCATTTCCTGTTGGTGAACAGCCCCACGCGCCAATATGGGCTGGTGCCGTGGTATGGGTTGGTGTATTGCGTAGTCGGCGTACCGTTCAGCGCGGGAGGCGTCAGGAAATCCTCCTTGAAATCCTGCCAGCCGTGCATCCAGTTGAGCGTGATTCCAAAAAACTGAAATTCATTTCCCAAGCGGTATTCGTTGGTGGCATCCCGGATAGAGGTGAACCCGGCGGCGGAACTAGGGATGGTGGGAGTGGGAAAGCCGCCGAGGCTAGTGATCTCCGGACCCTCCTGTACGTTCCGGGAATACCCGAGGAAAATCTTGAATTTCGATTGGGGGAAAAGAGTGAGATCGTCGTCCAGCGACGTGTATTGCGTGTCCCGAAAGTTGACGCCCTGTTGACCGGCACTGGTGAGACCGGGGTTGTAGTAATCGTTCAGACGCCAGGTCATATCGAAGCGGTACAAATTGTTTTTGGCAATGCGCAGCGCGGCGGATTCATAAGGGTCGCCTCCCAGGCCGACGGTGGTGAGCGTGAGTTCGTCGAAATACTTGCCGTGTCCGTCGCGCGAGTACATGCCGAAAGAGCTGCCCAGCAGGCGCAAGCCGCTGTCGAAGTTTACCTGACTTTTGTACTCGTCAAGATCGCCTCCGATGGACGTCCAGCGGTAGCCGGTTTCAAAGGAGTTCACGATGTTGTAATCCGATGTGTTGTCGCCGGATGCGGGGCCAACGGGATCTTGGGTGGGCGTTACCACCTGTTGCGCGCAACATGCGGCGGCCAGGAGAGATGCAATGAAAGCTGCAATTGGTAGTGTCTTCATGGGGCGCCTCAATTCAAAAAGAACGCGCTGGTATTGGAGCCATGAATATGGCTGTGACAATTGGTGCAGTTTTGAAAGATGGGCGACCGCAGATTATGAAATTGGAACGGCACCGGATCTCCCTGGGCGGTCCGGCCAAAGCCCGGCGCGCCGTTATGACATTCCAGACACATAGTGAAAACAACCGGACGGCGTAGCAGCCGAGAGTTAGGCGATCCATGGGGATAATGACAAATTTCGCAGCCTTCCACGCGGACCGGAGGGTGCTCATAAACGTACGGCCCCCGTTTTTCCGGGTGGCACTTGATGCACGCCTCCTCGTTGCCCTCCACCTGTTTAACCATCGAAGTCCGGCTGGCGGTCCCCCAGGTTGGCGCAAAGGAGCCGTGCGGGTTGTGGCAATCGCTACAGGTCATCACACCCTCGTTGACGCGGTGCTTGAAGGGCATGGAGAATTGCGAACGAACGTCGGCGTGGCACTGGTAGCAGAGCTCCGATTGCACTTTCGCCAGCAGAAATTTCGGCGTGGCGGACGCATGGATGGAATGGCAACTGGTGCACACTACATCGTTGGCGGTGTGGGCTGAGCCGCGAATATTGGCGCGGGCGAGCGCCTGGGAGTGACAGCGCAGGCAGTTGTCCTGTATTTTTTTCGGCTCGAGCTGGGAAAAAGCGATGATGCTAGCCTTTCCCCCATGGGCCGCAATGTGGGCTTGCCCCGGACCGTGGCAGCCCTCGCATCCGGTGTGTTCCGGCGTCTCCTTGCCGGAGGCCACGCTCTTGAAGTGCGGATTCTTATAAAACTTCGCCCAGACATCGGGATGGCAGGTCTTACATGCTTGGCTGCCTACGAAGCTATTCGCCGAAGCGGAGCCGCTTTGCGCGGGGGGGGATGGCTGTTGGGCCAGGGCTGGCAATGCTGCAAGCAGGGCCGGGAATAGAAACGCTCGAATTGCAGTCATGAATCCATTGGACGCGCAGGTTCCCTCTTTTCGCAAGTCCTGAAATGGGATTAAAGTAAACTTTTTGTGAAAGTATTATTACCGGGTGGCCATGGCATTCACAAACGCGTCCACCAGGGGTGAGTTTTCGCCGCGCAGCGCCCTCCGCTCATGCTGAAATAGGGTGGCCACGAAGAACGGATGCGTGGTCAATTCCACGGCACGCAAATTACCTGCCAAATCGCGCGCCGCGGCATGAAACCCATTACCAAGAAACAGCGGCTCGAATTTCGGATTCACTCCGAAATTGCAGTGGTACCCTTCCGTGATACGCTCCACGCCATAGGCGCGGCGGACGATGCCGCTGGATGCAAGCAGCAGCTCTTCCGTCTGCTCTACCAGTGAGCAAGCCAGTCTTGTAATGACAAGGTGGGCGGCCGCATCGGGCGCAGTTTCCTGGTGGGCGGCAGCCGTGACCCCGCCCATATTGCGGGCAAATTCAATGAGTGCATGCTGAAAGCCGGCGCACGTTCCGAGAAAGGGGACGCCGTTTTCCCGGGCGAATCGGATGGCGGCGAACGCTCCGTCCGCATTCGCATAGGGACTGGCTGGAACGCACCAGATTCCATCGGACTCGGCGAACTCATCGTCGCGGCCGGTGATGGACGAGGTGTGGGTCCAAACTGGCTGAACTTCCACGCCGCCGGACAATGATGCCAGCCGCAGGGCCTCCGGAATGGCCTGGTGGGCGATCACCGCAGCGTTGTAGTCCCCTATGAGGGCGAGGCGGAGGGGTGTCATCTGTTATTCAATAAGGGTTATTCAATAAGGGTTTTTCAAAAGTGTTTCGGCTTCTGCCTCGCATCCAGTGGGTTTTGAGTTTACGTGAGCGCGCAACTGGGCCAGTTCCGTGCGAGCCGCATCGAAATCCTTCTGAAACTCCAGCGACTCGGACTGCATTGCAAAAACCGCCGTGGCCGTCATATCGCCGGCTTCCACAGCGCTGGCATTGTGGACGCCGCAAACAATCCTGCTCTGTCCAAACGCGCGGGCCCGAGCCAGTATATCGATGGTGGCCTCCGGAACCATCTCAGCCAGGATCAAGCCGGCATCCCAACTCAAGGCCGCGTGCCCCGAGGGATAGTCCGGGCTGTGTTCCAGCGCCTGTTTGCCCTGCGGAGAAACGCATACGTCTCCCTCGGCCACCTGAAATGGCCGCTTATGCTGATAGCGGACCTTGAGCACGTTCGCGGCGGCTCCGGCATCGGAGTAGGCCCGCGCGATCAGCGCTGCTAATTTCGGCGCCTGCTCAGGCGTTAGTGTTATCCCCAACGCGCATCGGAAAGCATGCAGCAAGCCGGCGATCGACAGGTTGTCGTCCGCTTGCGCGAGGGCCCAGCGCGGAGTGCCTTTGAGCGATCGCGTGGCCCGGAAAATTGCCATGTCGGCTTGATAGCGGGCATCACCAATTGTGGGCGCCGGCAGAACAATGCGCACCACGCCGGAGGTTTGTTCCGAGGTCAGGTATCCTCGGGCTCTTGCGGGTGAAGCGGCCGGTTGGCTCCAGATCAGGCCGGTGAATAACAGCAGCGCGGTCAACAATCGATGGATATTCTGCATTCGGGCGGCGGGCGGCCTGGAATCGAACGGATAACAGTGGCGGAGGAAGAGGGATTCGATTGTCCGTAGCCTACTGATTTCATTAAACTTATTGAACATCAGTTACGCTCACTACCCAGTATACGCCCGTTCCGACCCTTTTTCGTACGTAATACACACGCGAGAAAACTAAAAGGGCGGAATTCCCCGTAAGCCGAACAGTAGCGGGAGCGGATCAGAACTCCGTCAGGGACCAGCGAGCACAAGTCCGAGATGGCGACCTATACGTCCCTACAACCTTTCCCCTATTGGGTCTGTGTTACGCCCACTTCTGCCTGCTCCGTCTGCTTCTCTCCGGCAGCGGACTTACGTACTGTGATCACGACTTTGTCGAGATTCCCGGTGAACTCGAACGGCGATGTGTAATGGTGCCTGTCCACGGGTGAGCCCGTATCTGCACCGACGTCGAAGGTTTCCGAGAGAGAAAACTTGCCGGGCATTGTGTTCCTGACCTCGCCTTCTCCTGCCGGCTCACCATTAATGTAGAGCGTCACTTTCCCTTGATGCGGGCTTGTTATTTTGAAATCGTAGCGCAGCTCCACTCGGCCTGTGGGGACCGGTTTGGTGGAGGAAATAGTGGAGTAATCCTCGTTGTAAGAATTATAGGTGTAGTGAAGGCGCCCGCCCTTCATGTAGAACGTGTAGCCGCCCATGTAACCGCCCGAGCAGACCAGCACGCCTTCAGCGCCGTTTTGAGGAATATCGGCGTAAGCCGTCACGGTATGATCTTTGTTCTTAATCGGCGCCGCCGATGCCTCGGCGATGTTGCGAGCCCCCGGTGTGTAGTAGGTGAATGTTCCCTCCGTCGGCAGATAAATTTCGGTCACGTTCTTAATCCGTGCCGAGAGGTCATCGTAAAGGGGATAGACGTGGTATTTAAATGCTTGTTCGTCGAAGAGTTTCTTGAGTTCTTCGAGCCTCTGTGGATGCTGGGCGGCTAAATTGGTGCTCTCGGAGAAGTCGTCGGCAACGTGGTAAAGCTCCCACACATCCTTATCAAAGGAGAAGATTCCTCCGACGATCCAGGGCGGCCGGTTGCCGTGCAGCGTCACAGCTTTCCACCCGTCGTTATATATGGCGCGATTCCCAAACATCTCGTAATACTGGATGGTGCGCCGATCCCGCGCACTCGGATTGTTGAACGAGTAAATCAGGCTGATCCCGTCCATCGGCAACTGGTCGGTGCCGTTAATTATCTTTGGAGCCGGAACTCCGACCGCCTCCAAGACGGTTGGTGCAATGTCGATGATGTGGGAGTACTGCGTGCGCACCTCACCCGCATCCTGAATACCCTTCGGCCAGAAGACAATCAACGGGTCACCAATGCCGCCGTTAAAATTGGTCTGCTTGTAGTACTGGAACGGAGTATTGCCGGCCAATGCCCAACCAGCGCTGTAGTGGTTATTGGTGATCTCTGTGCCCCAGTCGTCGTAATACTTCATGTTGGTGGAGACGCTCGTCTGCTGGCCATTGGCCACGCGCATTTCATTGTGCGAGCCCGCGAGTCCGCCTTCGCCGCTGGCGCCATTGTCTGACGTCACGAAAATCAGCGTATTATCTAGTTGTCCGATGCGCTTGAGCGTGGCAATCAGGCGCCCGATTTGCTCGTCCGTGTGCGTCATTTGTGCGGCGTAAGCTTCCATCTGCCGGGCGTATAATTTCTTCTCCTCGGGCGTGAGAGAGTCCCAGGCCGGGATTCGAGTATCGCGCGGTGACAGCTTCGTGCCGGCCGGAATGACTCCACTCTTTAACTGGCGCTCGTAGATGGTCTCGCGGGCTTTGTCGTAGCCCATATCGAACTTGCCTTTGTACATGTCCCGATACTTCTGCGGCGCTTGGTGCGGAGCGTGCATACCCGGAGTCGCGAAGAACATCATGAATGGACGGTCCGGCGTCACTGATGCTTGCGCCGTTATCCAGTAGATCGCGCGGTCCGCCATGTCCTCCGTAAGGTCATAGTTGGGTTTGCCCCGCCACGGATCGGTGGCGGTGTGGTCTGCCCACATTGTCGACTTCATGTTATTGGCATCCGCAGCCATGAAACCGTAGTAATGGTCGAACCCGTCTCCTGATGGCCAGCCGACGAACGGCCCCGCTGTAGAAACCTCCCACAGAGGCGTATGGTCCCACTTGCCTAATGCATATGTTGTGTAGCCGTTGTACTTCAGTATCTTCGACAGGGGCCCGGCGCTCTCTGGAACGTGCGCATTATAACCAGGGAAGCCCATCGCGGTGAGGGCGTGGCTGCCGAGGCCGATCGAGTGATGATTCCGCCCAGCCAAGAGTGCGGCACGCGACGCGGAACAGATCGCGGTCGTATTGAAGTGGTTGTAGATGAGGCCGTTCCGGGCAAGCCAATCTATATTCGGTGTTTCCGACAGTCCTCCGTAGGAACCCAAGTGGCCGAATCCAACATCGTCGAGCAGGATAATGAGCACGTTCGGGGCATTCGCAGGGGCCTTTACGCGCCGCGGCCAGTCCTCCTTGGAATCCTCGAACGTTCTCGCTATTTTGCCGCGGAATGGCGTCTCGGGAATCGGGAGCACTGATCGATCCACAAAATCAGTCGACTGCGTCGATTTTGTTCGCTGCGCCCTGATCAAAAAACTCCCGAACAGCAGCGTCAGCGCTACCACCGTGAAATAGCCTGCCTTTCGCACTACCTTCCTTCCTACGGACTTGCCGTCCTTGCCCGGAAGCTGAGAACCCTACATGAGCGATGCGGTTGATCGTACGGAGATCTATTTATTTGTGTGGTGGCATCCTCAGATCCCGTATAACGGCCAAACCGCTGCGGTGTACCGTGCGGGTTTTCAATCGACGATAAGCTCCAAACCCGGACCCGTCCACTTTCGGATCGCCCACTCCGCCAGTCCATTACCTCTGGGTGCCGCCCGACAGACCCACGCAGTCCTAATCAAAGATCTTCCTCAGGAGGTAGTCGAGTGAACGCGCTTTCAGCTTGATCGTTACGGACGCTGCGCTCCCTCACAAACTTTTCTATTTGGCTCGACTCCAGTGTGAGCGCACTTCGGGCCCTCCGATTACCGGCCCGGTTAGAGTCCGGTCGACAATTTTACGCGCCGCCATAGTAGGAGGACGCATCGTCAACTCTGTTACGCGGACGAATGCAGAATGCTTCGGTTTGTAAACCGCTGGTTGGCGCCCGATGAGCTTGGAAAGCAGACCAGCAACCTGTGTGCGGCCTCATCAGCAACTGCGTGAATGGGCCCGCATACCGAGAGGTTAGGTGAGGCACGGGTGGAATGCACAACCTTAGAAGTGTGGCCCTTTGTTTCCTATCTGTCGGCCAGTGGATCATTCCCGCGGCTGCCCAGAGCACTGACGAGTTCCGCCCCGAGCTTGGCATCTATATTCAGCAAGGACCGGTGCTTCGGGTTGAGCTCATAGATTCCTTTAGTGCGAATGAGAGCACCCATGACTGGCACGGGGATTTCGCTGTCTATGTCCAAACTGCTCTGAAGCCTGTTTTCCGCCGCGAACTGCGGAACGATCCTGATGTGTTTCGGAACAAGTATCTTACCCTGCGCGCCGGTTATCGGTACCAGACCAGTCTTACGAGCGGTCACGGCGGCTCCGAGAACCGTGGCATTCTCGAGCTCACTTCGCGATATAGGCTGCCCTGGCAACTGGTGATTTCCGACCGCAATCGCGGGGACTTCCGGTTTATCGAGGGTCAGCCCTTTTCCACGCTGTACCGCAACAGATTGCGCCTAGAGCGCGATGTCAGCCGTGGCTGGCTAAATTGCACGCCGTACCTGTACGACGAGATCTTTTACGATACACGGTACGATCGGTGGACTCCCAACCGGTACGTCCTAGGCGCAGAGTTTCCGGTCGGTCACGTGGTGTTGGAGCCCTACTATTTACGTCAAAACAGCAGCCGCTCGAATCCGCCTCACATCAACGCTTTCGGATTCAAATTGAATCTGTATCTTTGAGAGACCACGGAGAGACAACAGTTCGCATACGCTCCTCCCGTGTCAACTGGCCGTAAAACGGCCGATTCGTTGATTTTCCCGTGGTCGACGGGTGCGAGAAGTCCTGGTGGGAACTCGGGCCGTCACCTCTGTGGCAGTGGATGTCTCACACTCTCGCAACACGGACACGCTAAGTAACTGAATATAAACTTTAGATGCAACGGAGGAAGAGGGATTCGTACTGGCGTGCCATAGTTGATAACAGGCAAGTTATTGATTATGCTTACCATCCCGTTTTGCGGAACCGGTTTTTTTCTGCCATTTTGCTGGTCCGATATCCAAACTGCCTACAGTTGAACCTTCAGTTTTCGTTCTGGCGGAAGGGGTGGGATTTGAACCCACGAACGGCTTTCACCGTTGGCGGTTTTCAAGACCGCTGCCATCAACCGCTCGGCCACCCTTCCGTACTTCCTATGATGCCATAGATAGTTCTTGGAGACTCGTCCAATGCCCTCGCCGTCAGGCAAGTCTTGGACCACTGTGTCCGCAGTTGCGACTCCAGCGCCCTCCTTGGCGATGACCGGAACCATGACGAGTGCCGCAATAGGATCAGCCCACCGCCAGCCGAACAAGCGATCAAATGCCCCGAAAAACATCGGCGACAAATAGCCACAGAGGTCGACTAGCTTTCGAGTTGCCTTCAGCGAAGCGCTGCCGATGTTTGCGAGAAGGTGGCTTTGTTATTAAGCGTGGGTACGGCGATGAAGACTACTGTGCACCCCCGGCTCGATTGCGATTCTTACCATTCGATTCGTGCTCTCTTCCAATGGCCTCAACATACTCGACGACACTTGCCGGAACAGTACTAAACCCGAGCACCTTTGCCCGCCGTTCGACGGCTGACATTACCCTGGCGTGAGCCTTTTCGGGACTCATGCCGTAGGACCATGCAAGACTTCGCCTTGCTGAAATCTTCAAGTTTTTTTCCGGGTTCGGCAGGCTTCTTCGGTCTACACGGGGACATTGTACGGTGGTGGGTGCAGCCACGACTTGTGGGAATGGCGTTGCCTCAGTGATTTTCAGTAGTGAAAGTTCGTCGATGAGCTTTTCGAGGGAATGCCGCTCGTCTTGAAGTTGTCGTTCGATGTTCTCAATGCGTCTTGACAGCCGTTGAAGGCTGCTGAGGATGTTTGCTTTGATGAAGGTTGCTGGATCGCTCATCCGCCGATTCTAGCGTTCCACGGGCAGGCGTCCCGTCGGGTCTCCGTTCGCTGCTCCTCATTCTCCGCTTCGAGATTTCAGCGCATCCGAGAGCCGGACTGGGGTTCTATACTCGAAGAGATTAAAGGTGGCGCTGAAACATGAGCGACAAGAAGCCTAAAGCAATCCCGATCAAGGATCTCATCAGCGAGGACGGGGCACACGAACTGGCAACGTCCCCGGACATGCAGCCCTACCTGCGACTAATTGAAGCGGGAATGCAAGATCGAGACACGACCCCGCACATGGAAGAGATCGCCGCCATTCCGCTGGAAAAACGGTATGTGTGGAGGGTGGCGTCGGCGCTCAAATGGGCATTCGCTGATCTCGAAACCGTCAGCGTGAACGTGGATCGAGAAACGCTGTCGAAGGAGGATCTGAAAAAGCTGACCGAACTTTTGCGCCTTCGATCAATGCAGCTTTGCATGTTCCTGAAGGCGCTCCTTGGCCAAGAAGCGATGGAACGGCTCATAGGCGAAGCGATTGCGGCTGCGAAGCGGGAAGACTGACGGAGCACATGCAACCAAGCTCTGATCGGGATCTGGCGCACACCGAAAAGCAGATTCTTGCAGCCGCCAACCATCTCCTCAAGCACGACCGCTACCTGTTCACTTGTGATCTAAACGAGCGCAGCATCAAACGCACAAGTTCGCAGAGCACTTGCAGCGGGAATTCCCGGAGTGGAACGTGGACTGCGAGTACAACCGGGATCATCACGACCCGAAGCGGCTGGATCTTCCCCCCGTCATGACATCAGCAGTGACGATCTTCATGCCAAAACCGTTTTCTCCGACATCATCATCCACCACCGTAACACCGATGACAATTTCGTCGTGATCGAGGTGAAGAAGTCTTCCAGCCTTGAAGGCGATGAATGGGACATGACCAAATTGGCGGCGTTCAAGAGGCAGCTTGTCTACAAGATTGCAATGTTCGTCCGCTTTCGTACCGACTCGGAGGACGTGGGCTTCGAGTACAACATCCTGCGAGCCGAGTGAGGTCTATGGTCTCGGTTTACGGGGATCACGAGGTCTTCCATCAGCCACATCGTATCAGGCAAGAGTCGATACCGGCTTCCGTTCTGCTTCATCCGTTCCTCCATATTATGAAGGCCACTAGGAGCAAAGCCAAAACGACGGCGATAAGCCATGCGAGATTGCTGCTCTTGCCGGAAGTAACTTCGCTCTGGTGGTCCTCGGCGTTCAATTCCCGGAGCCTTCGTTGGACTAGTTCTTCATAGCTTTCTTTCTTGGTGGTCTCGGTAATCTCGATGTTCAACCCCAACCACTTCTCCCCACCGCCTGTCTTGTCTTTAATCTTGCATTCGTACCTGCTTCCATGATCCATACAGTATGCAAGGCCGCTCGGATCGCCCGCACGAGAGACATGAGAAGGAATGAATCCAAGTTGCTCACCGTTCGGGCGTAGAACCTTGATAGCACCCGCATCGAATTCATTTCGAGGGTCACGAACAAGGACGAGGCTTTCTCCGACCGAACACCGTGCGATGATTTGCTGACGGCCTTCATATGACACCCCGGCGATCTTGGTGAAAAACGAATTGGCCGCACGTGAAGATTCAGCCGGAATCGCACGCCAAGATGTTGGCGCTTCAATAGCTGGCTGGTTCTTCTCCAGCAGATACTCGACCTTGATATCAATGTGTGCAGAAGTCTGCTTAAATTTATCGTTGTAGATCGGATATGCATTGATGATGACCGCTGCGAACAACTGGCCACGATCAAGAGCTAGGGCCACCTGATTCCCGACCGCACTATCAAGTTGGCCGACGATAGCGCCATCCAAAATTATGTTGACTTGAGAATCGGGCGCTTTCTCAAGCGTGACATGTCGGCCAATCATCTGCTCTCGACGGCTGGTCGGTTCAAGGTCGGTGGTAATTCCAGGACATTCGGCTCTGGTTTTGAAAACACGCCGTCTCGCCATTTCTACAACCTCGGCTCATCCTTGGAAGCGATTCTTCCTGCACCATCAGATAATCAGAAACTATTCGCACTCACGTCCGATTTATTTTGCCGCCGCCTCTGCCGACCCGAACTCATCATTGTGTGTGTCGATTCGCCACCTACCGTCGTCGCCGTCGACAACGTAACCAAACAATGATGTTCTGAACTTGTCTTGTCAGGCGCTCTCCCTCTTCGATCAAACACATTCTGTTTTGTAGTGGATCGCCCTGATTCTTGCATTCTCCTTGCCCTCAGCATTGGTGCGGCTAACGCAATGGCGAACATAGAGGCAGGTCTAACGCAATGGCGAACATTTCAAGGCGTCTTCGGCGCTTTACATCTGGCATCTCAATCCATCGAATGTTGAGCTTTCTGATGGCTGCGAGAGTGTCAGATTTTGTTGCGGGCAGACCACGAGCTTTCAAAATATTCTGATAGTAATGACCAAAGCCCTTACCATCTAGTCGGCTATAGTGTGCCTTCAATCGACCCCAGTCTTTCCTATCGCATTCGCCCAAATACACGAACTCGGTGTCATTGCTAAAGAGATAGACGATTGCACAAGGAACGTGGCGGAAGCCCGATGCCTGCAAATCACTGAACCGATGCAGCGGACTATTCCTCAGAGCTATATAAGCCGGGACAAGCCACTTGTTGTCTTCTGTCCAAATGTTCTCTTCGGTAGTAAGCGGTCTGTTAGCTTTCATGACTCGTCGCTCAGTCGGAGTGCTCATCATTTTGCGCTCTCCTTGCCCTCAGGATACATTTGTTACTCTTCCAGCACCTTCAGTGCAACCGCCGCCCTCAATGGCAACGTGTCCCGCCAATGCAGGTCAAAGAACCCTCTACAGACAGCCTGTGCGCTTCCTAGATGTTTCGTGGCAGATGATCGCCGAATCGTCTTTGAGTGAATCATGAACCATCTGTCGGACACGGCCCGGTTCCACGTTCATCAGATTTCCGGGACTGAAGATGCAGGTCGAACACTTCTCAGAAAGAACATGAACCTTGCCATTGCGGTAAGGTTTGAGGCGTTTCACCTCGGAAGTATAACACCAGCCTCGTCTAATAACGTTCCATTGACTTTCACACCTTCACTCCCAGCCTCGCCGCCAGCTTCTTCACCGCTTCTTTCGCACGCTTCTTCGCTTCGGCCTCACTCGACCCACTGTTGATCGCACGGCTGTAGCTGCGTTTCTCCTGAGCAGCTAATTTGGACTCCGGCGTCTGGTTGTACTTGCCCTTCACACGGCCCTTCACCCGAACATTGCCCGTCAATCGGCTGTACTCGTTCATAAGTTGGTTGACGTGCTCCTGCGCTTCAGCGGCCTTCGCTTCAAGAGGGGCGAGTTTGGCTTTTGCATCCTCTAGTGTCTTTGATGCGGCTTTACTTTTTTCGAGAGCGGCTATCAATTGCTCTTGAATGTTGCCGAGCGTCGAATCTTCGGACATGAGTCAAAGATACATGAAACGAACAGGCTTGTCAAAATATAAAGAATCTTTTTCATTGACTCTGTTAACATCTCGATGTGATTATACAATCATTCGTACCATTGACAAATATGAAATACTTCTCGTATCATTTGATGACATGAAATATCGCCACAAGATACTGCAGTTGATCAAAGAGATTGAGGTTGGCGAGTTCATCATCAACAGACACGGTGTCTTTTACCGGGACGTCCGGGATGAAGTTGAAGAGCGGATTCTTGTTTGTTCTCCTCTGCTTGTGACCGGCATCACTCGTAACAAAGATGGGAACGATTGGGGCAAACTGCTTGTTTTCGCCGATCCCGAGGGGCATGAAAAGCAATATCACATGTCCTCTTCTAAGGGCCAGAACGTCGTTATCTCCGATCTGGTTCATCGTGGTTTAGTTCTTTCATCCAATAGCCGGTCACGTCATCTCCTGGCCCAGTATCTACGTTCTGCTCCATCACCGAGAATGATGCTATCGAGTTCGATGCCGGGTTGGGTCAAGCACAGCTTTGTGCTGCCGTACCGTTCTTTCGGCCCGGACGAAGTGGTATATTCCGGCGACGGCAATACCGGGTTCGGTGTACAGGGCAACTGGAAAAACAACGTCGGGAAACTTTGCTCGGGTAACAGCCGTTTGATCTTCGCCGCATCCGTCGCATTCGCCGCACCGTTGATGAGGGTGATGAATATCGAAGGTGGTGGGTTCCATTTCCGGGGGGATTCAAGCAAGGGGAAGACGACCGCTCTTCAGGTGGCGGCTTCCGTCTGCGGGAAGGTGGCAACCAGTCCAGGCGAGGATTCGTACCTTCTGAATTGGAAGTCCACGGCTAATTCATTTGAAGAGGTAGCCCAGTCTCATAACGACTGCCTGATGGTGATAGACGAGCTTGGACAAGCGGACGCCAAAACTGTAGGCGACATCTGCTATATGCTCGCCAATGGACAAGGGAAGGCCCGCATGGGCCATGCAAAGCGGTCGTGGCGGGTCATGTTCATCACCAGCGGTGAGATTTCCCTGGCCGAGCAAATGGCTAGGGCAGGTGAAAAGGTAATGATCGGGCAGGAAATTCGACTGTTAGAGATTTCCACCGATTGCAGCGCCGAGCAGGGCTTGTTTGAAGACGTCCATCGGTCGAAGACGCCTGCCGAGTTTTCGAATCGAATCAAGAGAGCGACGGCAAATCACTACGGCACCCCACTCCAGAAATTCTTGGAACACCTGACCTCGAACACGGAAGCGGTCGAGACAAGGTGCCGTTCTTACATGGATGTTTTTCTGAAATCCGTGCTGCCCCCAAACGCCACGGGAGTGGTCCCACGTGCGGCGTTACGATTTGCCCTGGTCGCCGCCGCAGGCGAACTTGCTACGAGACTCAAGCTGACCGGTTGGAGGAAGGGCGAGGCATTCCGGGCCGCAAAGAAATGTTTTGGATCGTGGATGGAGCACCACAGGACTTTTGATCCGGTGGCAATGGCCGTGGATCGGGTTCAGCGCTTCATCATGGAGAACAACGCAAAGTTCGAAATTGTCGGCGGCAATGTGCGGTTGAACGGCAGCAAGGTCGGCTATCAGAAGAAGGACAGGTTCCTCATCCTGCCGAACGTTTTCCGTGATTCCGTTTGCGCCGGGGCCGATCCAGAAGCCGTCGCCAATGCTTTGGAACATGCAGGCTACCTAAACACGTCAGGGCCGAATCGAAAGAAGAAACAAGAGCGCATCCAGGGGCAGTTGGGATACTTCTATTCGGTTCCCGGTTCAATCCTGAAGGCCGAATGAATCGGAAATCCGTAAGCGTCGTAATCACTGTTGTCACTGAAATTACATCGGTGAAGGTCACTCGATGACTTGTTCCGGCGAGTCGTCCTACGGGTGTCGTCGAGGATCGAAAGAGCGATTACTGTGATTACAAATGAAGACGCTCAGTGACGGACTTAATCACCACGATCTACTCTTTCTTCTTTAGCGCACTGTCGTTTTCCTGAATGAACTTGCGGATCTCATCGGCCATCGCCAGCCACTTTTCCCATTGCTCCCTGTAGAGCGTGACCGGGAAGCGCCCAAGCCCGTAGACGGACAGGCCACCCTTCTCGCTGACCTTGAGGGACATTTGTCCTCTCGCAGGTTTCTTCAGTTTTTCGTTCTCGGCACGAAGGCGTTCAATCTCGGCTTTCAAATCATCTTCGGATGGCATGTGATTAGTGATAGCACAAGACCGCTGGTGCCCAGCGGCAACGAGCCGCTGTCTGATCCCAACGCAAGCGCACAGGCCTCTCGCAATTCGTGCCGCACTCGGCCCCATGATCTCAGCGCCCTCGTCCTACGATTCTCCGTCAGGACAGCCAAGGGGCGGTAGACGGTCGATGTCTCTTCGCTTGCGGTTGATCCGCTTCAAAAGCGAATCGAAGACTCGTTCCCAGAGCAACGGTGCATTGACACTTCCGACTCTGCCGAAAGCCCAACGCCCACTCTTGCCATCGCCGTTCAGGTACAGAAATTCGTAGATTCGACCTCCCGGCTGCGCTAACCTCGGGAATCGTTGTTTGAATGCTGCCGCCGACGTTCCGGCTGGCGGTTGTGCATCGACGTACAAGCCTTCGAGTTCTAAAGCAAATGGTGTCCATCCGTGTGAAGAGTACGCCCAAAGATGCTTCACTCGATAGAGCGAGATTTCATTTGGGACTCTCGGCTTCAGGTCGATGACGACAGCGTGATCTGAGGAGTCGACGCCAAAGAATCGCACCAAGGCTTCCCCTGAAAGGTCCCACTCAGGATTGTCGGGCGTACACCGAGCCGCCCCACACAGAGGGCCGTTCACGCCAGCTAAGGGAACATTGCTGCGAACACGATCAAAGTTATCTCCGTCGAGACGGTACAAGTAGAATGGCATGGCCTTAAAGAGACTCCGTTACGGCTACTGTGCACATTCGGGTGGCCTACCCGCATACGGGCCGGGGGCATTCATCTTGACTCGTGATCCTGGTTGCCACTGATCTAGTTTTGCCTTCCGCACGAGGCTGCGAAGCAGGGCTTCCTCTCTGGCAATCACAAATCGTTCGCTATTCGCCGCCACCACGAGGTTGACCTGCCGTAAGAAATCTTTGTAGACCACTGCCCCCCTACCGTGGATGCCCTCACCACGGAAGCAGATTGCCGTTCGGCGGCTCAAAGGAACCACAGTTGAGGCACCCGGCGTCAGAATCCCGAAGCCTTCGAGGGTGTCATCAAACGAAGGTGGGGGTACTACAGTGAATGGGTTGTCGCAAGTAACAAAAGACGCTCCCTTTGGGGCAGAAAAGATCTCCCAATTTAGTCGAAAGAGTGCGCTGGCTAGGTCTAGCGACAATGACATCATCGTCTTGATATTGTTCTGGCGAGGGTTGTCGAGTTCATAATTATCGTCACGGATCATCTCAAACATCTCTTGAGCCGAAATGCCTGTTGTGTCCCTCCCGGTTTTCTCTTGGTACTCCCGCAACGATTTTTCAACTGCTTCCGTTGTGGAGTGGGATGCCTTGGCCCACCAGCGGAAGAATTGATCCGTGAACTCGTTCTGGTCTCTATCAAACGCCAGATTCCGTGTTCGCAGTAATGTCACGAACAACGCTAGAATCGCCCGGTCCTCTCCTTCCCAATTCAGGTTTCGCTTGTCCAGCTTTTCGATGATGCCCTTCGTGGGACCTTCGACCGAGTTCGCCATCAGCGTTTCGATAGCGTCGGATTTCTCTCCGTCAGGACAAACGATGGTGTAGAAATCCTTCTTAACCGCCGTGTTGATGACACCTTGGTGCAAAAAGGTATTGTTCTGGCGATCAAAGACCCACACGAGGCCATCGTCATCGGCAAATCCTCGAAGATACATCTGCGGAAGGTAATGGTGGCGACGAGATAGCTTTTTCGAATTCTTCTCCGGCACCTTGGAATCGCCTCGGACCTCAAGACGTATTTTACTCTTTCTACTTATTTCCCCGGCACCCAACCACAGCTCCGCCACGCTCTCCGTCCGGTCGTCCCACCACAACGACGTGTGGAACTTTGTGCTGTCATGGGCATATGGCGGATAAGCCGACGCCCTCGCCGAGCAGATCGGAAGCGGCACAGAAATTGAAACTGTTCAATGCGAAGATCGAAACTATGCGAAGGGGGACCTTCATTCCCAAAGTGTTCCATGAAGATCACGGCGTTACCATGAACTTCTCAACCGAAAGTCCCGTCACTGTTGAGAAGCGTGGTGCCGACGAAGAAGCCACGCTTGCTCTTGCCCTCACACTGCGCTTTTTTGTTCAAGAGCGAGACGGAATCTCTCTGGAGCAGGTGGCCAGGATCTACGATAGCCTACCCGTGCCGGATCAGTACCAGGAAAGCGCACGAAAGACGTTCGAGGGCATTGAGGCTTACATGGATTCTCCTGCGGGCTTCAACTTCAATGGGGAGACCGTCTCGAATCGGCGATGTTCGAGGTGTTCATGTACGGAGGGTTTGCCCACGCAAACGACGGCAAGAGGGCTGAGTACGAAGCTTGGACGAATAGTTCCGTTAGCCTAATGATGCAGTATTTCTTCGAGGACGTTGCCGCTCACATGGTCCAGGCGATTGTATCGTTCTATGCAATGAACGCACGGACGATTGACTTTCTTGAAACAGGAGTTCTGCCCGATGACGAGAACCACTCTAAGAACCGATGTACGTAAGGTAGTGAACCATGAACGAACACGAAAGCACACGGCTGTCGAATCGAGGATCTATCCCGAACCGCTAGACGGAACTGAAGAAACAATTTCGTTATGGAAACCTACGTTGAACTCTTAACCGTCGCTGATGCTTACACGCCGGATCGTCTTAGAAGGGACTACAAGGAACTCTGCTTCTCGGGAATGTACGCCTTTTATGGTAGACCGGGATCGCTCCCGGAGGTTGCCCCAGCTTTTGTGCAGCTTTCCCATCACAGTATTGATGGTTCTGGTTGGTTCTTACTATACATGGGGCAAGCACGGAAAACTTCCGATGAACGTTTTCTTGGCGTTCGCTGCACGAAACACTGCGGCAAAGTCTCATATGAAGCTCAGTCTCAACTACGGCTCGGTCTCTGCGGAGTGTTGCATGAAAGCTGGAGCCTCAAGCCTTGTTTCAAACTCAACAAGAAGGATAACAATAAGAAGTTTATATGGCTCATGCCAGAACAAAAGGCCAGGTTGACGAAGTGGTGCGACGACAATGTTCTTTTGAAGTTTGTAGAGGTTCCAGAAACCTCGCTTATCGACCTCGACTTTCTGAGCGACGAAGAGTCCACACTGATCCAGCGCCACCTGCCGCTATTAAATACAGAATGTTCCGCTCATCCATTTACCCCCGTGCTTAGGAATTTGAAACGGAACTTCTTGGAGGACGGGATAACACGCCCGTACTCCAAGTCCTGAAAGAAAGTTGTGGTTCTGGCGATGATTCGATTAGGCGGAAGTGGAGAGTAACAGCTTCCCCAAGCGAGATCGAGCCAAATTTAGAATACCACGGGTCTAGCATAGGCAAACCGTGGTACGATCCGAATCGATGCCTATCGATCATATCCTTGCTCTCCTGATTGCAGAGCGAGACAAACTCAACCGAGCCATAGAAGCTCTCCAAGAACCGACGAAGCGCCGAGGTCGCCCGCCAAAGAATCCGTTGGCGAATGTTCCGGCCTGGGTGACCGGCCAGCCCGACAAACCCGAGCGGAAGAAGCATACTCGCTCATTCTCTCTCGCACAAAGAAGGCAGCAAGCGCTTCGGATGAAGAAATATTGGGCTGCGAAGAAAAAGGCCGCAGCGAGGTCGCAGCCGAAGATCGGACGCAAGAAAACGGGTAAAGCAGGGTAGGCGGAACGCTCTCACGGATTTCGTGGCCGGTGAGACCAGAAGTCGTCAAATCAGACTCTCTAGCGTTTGCGTGTTAACTTCTTTGGGGGTGTTGGAACTAGCGAAAAGCCGAACTGAACTGTGGACACGTCAAACAGAAAACGGTTAACGACCCGTGCCGATGTCGGATCGAAAACAGCAACATTCACACCCCGACCGAGCCTGCTCCGATACATGATGCCATCATATCCGCCCACACGGAAGGCTTCGGCGAGAACCTGAGTGGGTGCATAGTCGGCCACGTTGTCCGATGGGCTGACCGGTTCCGAAAATGCTCGGTTGATTCCCGACCAGACTACTCCTTCCCATTTCCTAGGATTGGAAGCTGCACCAAGTTCCCAACTCACTTCGCCTGAGCAATCGACCATCCGAAGGTTCCTAAGTATTCGGAACTGAGCGACTGACAAGTAGGACCCGATCCAGGGGCGCACTTCGCTCATCGCCGTTTTTCGTTCGGTTGAGAGATACAAACACGGTATCCCTTTAGCGTTAACTCTTCCTTCCGTAGCCCGATCTGGCAGGGGCACCATTCGACTTTTTGAGTACGGCATGGCGACCCTGACCTTGATGCCGCCGTGAATCGTCTCTGGCCTCCAGTCGTGTCCGAGTTGCGCCCGCCAGAGTACTTCTCCTTTCTTGATCGTTCTCGCCCGCTTTGCGCTGGTCTTAATTACAGCTTTCAAGAAACGAGTGCCTGTCGAGTCCAGAATGTGGCGGGATTCTCTTCGCACACGATCCGCAAAGGTGCCGAAGTCCGACCATGATTCAAAGACAGGCATTTGCTAAACGATCCGACTCACAATCACCGCCCCCCAATACACCACCGCCACAAGCGCACCGGCAACGAGGCCGATGACTGAGAGGGGCTTCTTCTCGACATCGAACTTGCGATTGAACCATTCAAAGAACTTGTCGAATCGACCTGCGAACTTGAGAAGGAAACCGGAACCGGAGTAGAGCCAGAGCCACATCAGCGAAAACAATCCAGGATAGAACAATAAGCGGATGAAGGGCTGGCCAAACGGGCTGGAGTGCAATTGCCCCACAAGTACTCTGAGCGGCATATGAAGTACGTCTAGAGTTAGTCCGGGAAGTGAGAATATCTCCAGAAGCCCGCCGGGCCAGCCATCGATGAAGGTCAGTTCGGAAAACTTGTTGCCTACCGTCGAAGCTACCATTGCCGTGTACCCCGTTATTGCGGCGTCCACACATAGACAGGCTAAGAGCAGGAAGCGACTGGGCCATTTCGTCATTAAACGGAGCGTCAAGCGAGTTTCGAAAAGCGATATATAATCCGGCAGTATCAGAGTACATAGCAGCATGAGCGGTGCCCACTCCAACTGCTTTTTCGCCACGCCGCCGAAGAACATCGTCATCCACGGACTTAGCACCGGACCTAGGCCCTTATTTGTGGCGTCGTATATCCGCAGAGGCGTTTCAGTCAAAATAAAGGCACTCGTGAGCAGCAAACAGACAAGAGAGGCGACCGCTGATCTGAGAAAGCACTTGATGCTCAGATGCTTCGTTCCAAAAACCAACTCGAACTGCTTTAAGAAAGACTTGGCCCACGGATCAACCTTGCGGGCCGTTTGGATATCCAAGAGCCAAACCGCAATTTCCAGCTTCGTATCGTCCGTGACAACGCTCTCGACACCTTTGAAGAAACCCCAGACCACGCCGAACAATATCACGCCAGCCGCAAACGGAGCGGATGGCTTGATGATGAAGTCAGTGAGGACGTCGGCCATTTACTTGGGTTTGGGCGGGCGGCAAACATAGATGAACTGATCGCCCCTTGTGGTCAGTTTATAGACTCGCTTTTCGTAGTCCCCTTCCGACCGTATGAGCCTAGCCGCTTCTAGACTGTCGAGGCAGGCACCCAATCGCAGGCCCCCTTTCAAATTCTCTCTAGCATCCGTGGGCGCTACGGTTGTCGATGCAAGGAATCCGAAGGTGCCATATGTTTTGAAAAGCATTTGGAGTGTGAACGTCGTGTCGCCCTCGGACGACCACGTACGCTCGTGCATCCAAGCTAGGAGTGCAGCCTCGTCGGGAGCCATCTGCCGGAGCGCTCCAATGAACCCTGGCCTTACATTCTCGATACATCCGGGTGATGCGGCATTCGCCAATAGAGCCGCCCACATATCGTGCAGGTTTTCATCTTGCTCCATAGACGCCCCTTCAAGAAGTGGAAACAAAATCTTCGGCGGAACCGCCTGCGGAGAGAACCCCGCCACTTCTGCCATCTTTTCCGCTTTCTCCACGCACTTCAGTTGGCGCTCATACCGATACATTCGGACCTGATCCCGCCACATTTCTGCTAGTTCGTCGGCGGCTGGCCCTAACATTTTCTTAACTATGGAAGTGAACGGGATGGCGGCGGCGAGTGCGCCTGCACCTTTAGCGATTTCGGGGGCCGCTTTGATGAGTTCGTTTGGGTCCATATTAGTTCTTTCATGCGTTCAGAAGGTGGTTTAGAGCATTATGTCAGGATTTGGATCGAGAATGCACAAGTGTTTTCTTGGCGCTCTGCATCGAGTTAAACTTGAGCGTCGCACGAGGGAGACGATCAATCATGAGCGATAGAGAATTTAAGCCGGTACCGGTCGAAAGCCTCAAGATGGAAGACGGGGCCTCAGGAGTTGATGAGCACGCCGGAAATGCAACCGTACCTTCGCTACATTGAAGCGGCCATGCTTGAAAAAGACGTTGCCCCTTCCTTGGGTGAGATAGCGGAACTGCCCTTGGAAAAACGTTACGTATGGCGAGTAGCATCGGCGCTCAAATGGGGATTTGCAGATTTTGAAGATTGGAACGTCGTGGCGGATCGAAAAACTCTCAGACCGGACGATGCGGCCAAAGTGATGGAACTTCTCAAATTCCGCCCAATCCAATTCTGCATGTTCCTCAAGGCGCTCGTTTGCGCTGAAGGAATGGAACGACTCATGAATCAAGGCGTTGCGGTCGCCGAACAGCAAAGTTGAATTGTAGGTTCGGTTGGCTCTTACAAATTCTCGAAGTAATCTTGATCCAGTCGCTTCAGCGTATATGTTTTGGTCGGTGACACGCCAACGTTGTGCTCAATCATAAGCGAGGAGAGTTGCTTTCCGTCGATCAGAACGATCTTCTGTGGCATCGCTTCCACGAATTCGGACGCATCCTTGGTGAAAGCTGATGTGGTGATGAAGACACCACGGTTGGCGTGCTTCTTTGTGAGGCTCCCGGAGAACTTCATGATCTCCGGGCTACCCACAACCTCCTTCCACCGCTTCGCTTGGACGTAGATCGCATCTAGCCCTAACTTGTCTTGGTTGATAATGCCGTCAATGCCGCCATCGCCCGGTTTGCCCACCACTTTCCCTGCATCCTGGACACCGTAACCCATCGCCACCAGTAGGTCCACGACGACTTGCTCGAAACCTGCCGGGGTGCCGTTCTTTATGGCGTCAAGCACATCATGTGCCAGCGCATCACGGAGAACTTGGTAGCTGTTCTCTAGCGATTCTTCAGGTGTCGCCTTGCTCTCGTTCAACGGTGCAACCGAAGAAAGTGTCGGCTCCAATTCTGTTCCTTTACCCTCGAACTCTGCGAACTCGGTGTACTGGCGCAATGTCTTCGCCGTGATTTCGGACGGATGCCCCTTGAGTAACGATAGGCCCCTCTCCGTGATTGCGTACACACCCCGACGCACCGCACGAATCGCAGCGGCCTCTTTGAGATACTGAACTGCCCAACCAATTCGGTTTAGAAAAACGGTCGTCGTGTCACTTGCAAGTCGCTCAGACAACTCCTCATCAGACAACTTTAGTTCGGCGGCGATCTGTTTTCTGATCTCCGCTACGGGATGTTCTTTGCGGTCTGCGACGACCTTCAGAACGGGAAGCATCAGCGATTGAAAGTCAGGTATTGGCATCTATGACTCCGATTTCATTTCTTCGCTTCAAACGTCGCCAGCAGAAACGAAGCCACGCTCCCGGCCATGTTGACCGCTAGTTCCGCATGCCGGGGTAGCGGTTTCACTGGGTGCTTGCCCTGGCCGTGGGCGTCCCCCTTAGAACGGCACGTCATCGTCTGTGATGCCAGTCTCACTCAAAGGGCGTGGAGCACTAGCAACGGCTCGGGAGAGTCGCATCTCTAATTGGTCCTGGTTTTCGAGCAACCAGTCTTGGCCCGCCGTGGTCAGGCGGTAGGCGATCCATGATTCGTTTCGGAAGCTGTCACTTTCCTCGACGGATTCAACATATCCGAGTCGAGAAAGGCGGATCAATCCAAGCTGGGTGGCCGCATTTGTGTATCCCGCACGTTCCATGTCCGCTTTTATGGAATAAGCCGACACGCCAGATTCGACACCATCGGCATTTGCCATGACGAAGGCAAGGGCAGCGACTTCGTGTGGTTGCAGGCCGTGTGTGCCTTTCACAGGTGATGCTGATGCGATCTCGTCGGTTGCGGCTTGCTTCTTGAGAAGCGCCTTAATTCGGTTCGTGATATCGTTCTTCAGTTTCTCAAAGTCCCTGGCAGAATCGGATGCGTATTCGATAATTCCACGGTGTCGAATGTCGAATGGAAAGGGTTTTGATCGCTGTGTTGAGCAGACGAGGACGACATCTTTGCCACTCGCTATGGCGAATCCGAGTTCGTACATTACATTCGGATTCTGGGTGCTGATATCAGCCAAACAAATGACTGCGGATCTGATTTCCTCATGTAGCGTCTCGATAGGGATTACCACTCCATCGTCACGATCCACTCGGTATGGCTCAAGTCCAGCCGCTTTAACGGCAGGGGCAATTGTATCATCGTATCGCTTATCGAATGGTCCCTTGTCAAAAGGTTGAAATACGCAACAGCGCCCGTTTGTGTCCATACTCCCTCAGTTCTCGAATGCAACGAGGAATCGGCATTTCCCACAAGTTCTTCGGCAATTCGTACTGCGATTCAACTTGGCCGAAACGATCTATTCCTTAGTCTATCGCCTTTGGTTCGAACTCCTTTGCTTCACTCTGCGGATCGTCGGAGCAACAAGCGTTGAACAGATGCCCCTGCCGAGAAGCATAGAAGGCTCATAGCGCCGTCGCTGAGCAAGGTTGGACCGTGAGCATCGCCGCAGTCATGCCCTGGAGCGCCAGACGATCTCTTTGGTGTGATCGTCACAAATCCAAACCCGGTTGAACGGTCCTGATGTTGTAAGCGAGTCCAGTAGCGTTCCGTGCTTCTCAATCAGGAGTCTTGCCCTGGCCGTGGTTCCAAACCGAGGATCGAAGTGTAAAATCAAATCAACCGGCGCTCCTTCGGTCTCATATTTCTTCGTGGCCTTGTTGCTGACAAGCTTGACGAATGGACTCTCCTGATCGTAGGAAAAACCACCCTCGTCTTTACGGCGATTGGGGTTCAGCTTCTCGGCAACTTTCTCATTGATGATCTGTCCGAGTTCAAACCAATATCGCTGACCTGAAACTGTGCAACCGATGTCTGGATAGCATCGGGCACCGTTCTCAGCCGATCCTCCGTCAATTGGCAAACCAGATACAGAAGCAAACGATTTGAATATCGACATTTCAAAGGCACGTTTTCGCTCGGGGCCTCTGAGATCGTCCAACGAATTTGTAGGAATCTCTACCTCTTCATCAACCACGGATGCTGCCACTTCAGCGCCTTGCTCATCACACTTATAGAGTGGACACATGAACCTTCGGCCTTCACCCACTTTGCCGATGTACATGAAAGGAAGACCCCGATGATTCCCCTGAGGCTGCTTCCGTGGGTTCATCTGCCTTCGAGTTCCCGGCTTTCCGCTATTCCAGTGGTAGCCAAACATCGTGGGTTCGTAACAGCGGCTACAATCCGGCTTGGGGCAAAACCACTGATGGATAGGGTTGGCGTCCACCGAAGTTTCACCATATTCGACGGACCCCCATGAAGTCGCTAGACGCATCTCCACGCCAATGTGATGATCGCAATAAACCGTGATCCTGTAGTCGGGATGTTCCTTTCGCTCTTCCTCTTTCATCCGCTCTTTGATGGCGGCTACTAAGTCGTCTGCAGCATCTTCGGTAGACATTGAGTAGTTGCTCCGTGCCCAAACTTCGTGACTGCCCCTAATCGGGCCTGTTCCTCATCTACCTATAAACAAAACAGCTTCCCGAATGTGTGGCGACCGTCCTGGATTCGGTCTCAAGGGTCTCGACGAATCGTCCTGTAGAACGACGGATTGTCAACGAATACTTCGTCGTGCCACCGCTTTGGTTGTCGAACGGATAGTTTATGAATACTTCAGTCGGATCTATAGTAACTTTGAGTCCTTTGAACATTCCTTCAGTCGGTTCAGAATGGAATAGCGGTTCGCTATCAGCGCTAGATCGATACCAGGGGGCACGGGCATCTTTGATCGTGTAGAACACGCCATCCCTGTATTCCGTTAGGTTGGCAGATGACTTAGACTCTTGGGTCTGGCCAACACCATCTTCAGCCTTTCTCCAGCCATACGGACTTGGCGGCTCGACATGGAATATTAGGAATGCGTCTTCGTTTGGGCGAAGACACACATACGTCGTCTTTCGTGAAAGCGAGTCCAGGATGTCCTTATCATGTGCGTCGAGCAGTTGCTTGAATGACCCGCATGCTTTTGCGGTCTTCGCTTCCGAACAGTTGATAATGGGTGGCGGGGGATTTGGAGGTTGCGGCGGCTTTCCTACTGGTTTCTGCCGAGCCTCAGCCGTGCTCAGCACCACAATCAACGGCAGCAGACAGCACTGAAATAGCTTCATCCTTGAACCCCGCAAATAGTCTACCTCTTGAAATCCGTCAGCGGTTGAAGCGTCCACCTGTGTGCGGATTCCGAAAAGCGCAGTACGGCCTGCACTTTAGTCCCGTCCGGTTAGGATAACCCTGCGGATGGAACCTCAATCCCGGAAATCACGAGTCCAAAAGATGCCAGCCCCGGAGAGGTCCCCGATTCATTCTGGACCAGATTTGGCGATGGATGAAGGCAGCGGCGCTTCTAATTCCTCCATGGCGCATATCGTTAGAACCTTGGATTGGCGGAAGCGACACGGAGTATCTTGGCTTCGAATGCTCTTCCTGCGGTCGCCGGGTCCGAGAAGTGACAACGTGGATTGAAACCCGGCACAAGGGCGTGTTACCTTTGTGTAATTCGCAGCTAGGTTCGTATTCAGGAGACCCCAGTGCTCAAGAAGATCAAGTTGGTTGGGATCTTCCTTGCCGTGCCGGTAATCTGCTTCTTCGCTTTGGGTTCGGCGTTGTCCGACGAAGAATCGGCGTGGAATCGAGAACTTCAGAAACACTTCTCGTCAGGGCGGGCACGAGAGCTTGGCCTGCCAATCGCATGCTATAACATTACTCTACGCAGATCCATTGACCTTACTCCGGTTTGTTCTCCATACGAAAAAACAAAAGCGCTGACGCTTTTGGCGATTCTAACGGCGGCGGCAACGATTTTTCTGGCCGGATTGATAATGGCGGCAGGTGTCGTCAGCCGGTCCAATCGAAACGTGTTGGTGCGGGTGTTCCGCCCTGGTTTTGTCGTTTCCAACATCCTCGTAGCCGTACTGTTGCTGCTTCAGGCGGTCTTGTTATCGGGAACATATCTTTACGCAGTCAATAATGGCTCAGTGGACGGGAACTTCTATTTCTATGGTGTTCTCTTTGGCCTTGCAGCGCTGGCCGGTGCATTCTTCACGCTCAAACCCCTGTTCGGCAGGTGGAGAGTGCAAGCTACCGTCGTCGGTCGATCGGTGAAACGTTCTGAATACCCCCGACTCTGGCAGTTTGTAGATGGCCTCGTAGAAACCACTGGAAGTGAGCGCCCACAGAATGTCGTCGTAGGACTCACGCCCGAGTTCTTCGTCACTGAAGCCGAAGTACAATGCCTGGACGGTGCTTTGTCAGGAAGGACAATGTATCTTTCTGCTCCGCTAAGCCGAATTTTAACGCCTAAAGAGCTTTCAGCCGTCATTGCCCATGAGTTAGGACACTTCAAAGGAGCGGACACCGCATTTACTCTTCGGTTTTACCCCATCTACAGGGGCGCTGCCGACTCCCTTCAAGGCGTTGCGCAAACGGCTGTCAGGATAGCCAAGTCCACTCAATACATCCCTTTTGTGGCTTTCCGAATCATTGGCTGGATCGGCTCTTTGTCGCTTTATCCTTCCCTTTACATGATGGGGTTCTTTCTGGAATGTTTTGCCGGAGCGGAGAGGAATGTCAGCCGTGAGCGTGAGATTGCTGCAGATGCAGTTGCCGCAGAAACGGCGGGTGCCGATAACATCGCTACCGCATTAGTGAAGATTGTGGCATTCACTCACGTTTGGGATTTCGTCGTTTCTGAGATGCGAAATGGGCTGTTGGCCGGGTATCTCGACGTTGACGGTGAGCGGCACGACGCTCGACAATTCTTTACGAACGTCAGCGAGGTCTATGCCCGCACAGCCGCCGCTCACGCTGGATCACATGCCCTCGATGGATTGGACGCAAAGACGATTCCGCACCCGACCGACTCTCATCCTCCACTGAGCGTTCGACTTGCGGCGCTTCGTCAGAACTTGTCAGATATCCGCTCCAATGCTCTTGACCTGCTCCCATGCCCATCTGGGAATGAGGTCGTTGACAACTTTGAGGACCTTGAACGGCAGTTGAGTATGGCAGAACAAGCCATGCTGTGCCCCGAGCAAGTTCAGCGCATACCAGCGCCTCAGCCGCCGATGCAGCCTCCGCATCCGCCTGAGCCTGCGACCATTCATAAATAAGCCGAAGACGAAAATAAACAAATCTTGGTTTTGTTATCCACGAGCGTAGCGTTTTCAATTTACCATGGCGATCAAGCGAGAACGAGTCAGACGGCGACCTTCACAACGATCAGAGTCTTCTTCATCTGAAACTCCCGACCGTGTGACGCTCCGGGTCCAAATGCGTATCCTTGAACCGGCTCGGGTATTTCAATCCAAAACCCAACATCCTATCGAATCCAATGTGGCCAACCCAAATCAGCGCCAACATCAACGGCAAATGTTCGCCAGTGAAGAGAGCGAACCCGCCCAACGCCAAAGGGCCGATGTAAGTGTGGACGGCGTTGTACGTGATCGCTCCGACACGAGCGTTGAAAGCGTAGCCGTCTGGTGTGCTTGTAACTCAGCCTGTTCAGGCACCTTCCGATACAGTTTTTCCACAGAGTTGCGACGAGAATACGACATTGACTTGGGTAAACCATGGCGAGAGCGGGAAGAACGGCAAGAGCCGAAGTAGTTAGTCGGAAAACCGCTCACACTTTCGGGCGGAACGGCGTCCCGAACTATGCGTGCCTACGGGATCGTTGAGGTACGCTTCGGATCGCTCTCGTCTTGCTTTCCTGAAGAAATCCCGACTCGACTTCCTACAAGATAACCTAGCATCTGTCCCATCATCTTGGTTTTTTCCCCTTCGTCTTTTGTGTCACCAACCAACTTGAAAGACAGCAGTATATTCTGAACCACAAGAAGACTGTCATGGTATCCTTTCATTTGTCCCACAGCTTTGTTATACAGATAGAAGAACACTCCAGCAATAAACTCAGTAATAATGCCGGAGCCGGTTGACATGTACGACAGTATTTCTGAGCGTTTCGTTTCAACAACGCCGAACATCAGCCCTGTCACGATCAGGACAAATCCAATTACGCCCACGCCCAACGACACAAGGAAGCTCTTATCGGTTTGAGCTTTCACTAGAGTATAGTACGCTGCTAGATTCTCAACGTTGATGCGCACGAGACTGTCGAAGTAGGAACCATATCCTTCATTTGCCTCGTCAACAGAGAAACGCCGAAGAATGCGAAGACGTGTCCTCAAAACCGCAAGGTCCGCTTCCTTGGACGCAAAGCGAGACTTTGCAAGGACGATGCCGTATAGAAATGTAAAGGTCCCATAGATGATACCTGCGGACCCAAACACCCCGTTTCGGAGAAACTTACCCAATGGATCATCGGCCTTGAATAGTTGATAGCCGAAGAGTGATGAACCGAGACCCATCGCCGCAATGGTGCCTCCGGCTAATGCGAACCTCAGGAACGATGATTTGTAATCGTTCTTGGCGGTAGCTTCACCTTCAGCGATCTCTAATTCTAGTCGAGATGCCTCGTCAGGCTCATTCGAATCATGTGGTGCTACTGTTGCGTCTAGATTCTCGTTGTAAGCCATAGTTAGAACTCTTTCTGGTAGTCATAATACTTACCTACCATTGCGGTTGAAGTGTCTACAAAAGGCGTACCATTAGAACGGCGGCGAACCACGCAAGAAGCACAAGTGCAGCCGCCACTAAGCCCAATGACTGTAAAGGCTTTCGCTCGATGTCAAAATGTGATGTAAACCAGTTGAATGCAGATAGACGCCCAAGCGCAACAAACGGAAAATTAGTCCGAACGGATAGCTGTACGATCCATCCCGCACCGACGTAGAGCCAGAGCCATAATGAGGTCCAAAAAGCAGGCCAAAACCACAGGACAAGATATCGTGAGGATGCGAGTTGAACCTCGCTGGTTTGAAATAGGTGATAGGGCAGTCCAATACCGGATGCTAAAATAGCGAGGTTCAAAGCTAACGTTGCGGCCAAACCAGCAATGAAAGCTGTCACGAAGAGATCACCAACCACGATCACCAGAGCCATGAGAAAACCCTGTCGATGGGCATCAAGTAATTGAAGAGCAAAACGGGTCTCCAAGAGTGAGAAATAATCTGGCAGGACATTTCCGATCAAAGCACCTAACAAAAGCGTCGGTAGAGCCAATAAAGTAGTTCGGAGAGAAGCCACGGTTCCTACCCTACCGGCGTCAAGAACGGTGACAGCGAATATGCCCAACAGGGCTGCAGAATAAGACGCCAGCGAAGACCGCTTGAAACATTTCCAGGAGAGATGATCCGTTCCAAAGTACCTGTCAAACAACTGAACGAACGACTTCCGAACATTTGTCGTTTTCCTATTCTTGCCAGTACCTAACACGGCTGGTGCTCGGACACCGAGAAGCCAAAGTGCAATTTCGAGCTTTGTGTCTTCGGTCAGAACACTTTCGACCGCCTGGAAGAATTTGAAAACGACGGCGGAGAGAACAAACCCAGCGGCAACTTGACCTGGTGGCGATTGAACGATTTTTATTAGTACGTCCAGAGGTCCACTCGACGCCATAGCCTTGAAGTATACGGCATTGGTGGTGGGCTTGCACACGGCATTTCACCAGTCTCTTGCGTTTAGGACTCCATTCTTAGGCCGTCGATTGATCTAATTACACCGAAAACTGGCCGTGGGCGTGCTTCGGCAATCGTGGGACAGACTGCCCTATTGTCTGCAAGCATGCGGAGAAGTGGACTTAGTTTCAACCAACCGTCCCCGTACAACCTCAACGGATTGTAGCTTCTTCAGGTCAGCATTGTGGTTCTAAGCAAAGGGCGACTCGCAGTTTCCGCCGCTTCCGCTCTTCAATACAGGTGGCCAAGTAAAATCCCATCCTTCGAGTTGTTCGTAAATGTCGATCTTCACATCGTTTCGTCGGCCTTCCTGGAGGCAGACTCAGCGCTACCAACCGACTGAACAAGAGGTAGCCATTGCTGATACTTGTCGCCAAAAGATGCTCTGGTAAGACCCAATTGTTCCGACCACGCTCCAATGTCACCAGCGTAAGCGTTCAAGATCCGCTGAAACACAATGAGAATCGTTAGGTGGCAGTCGATGGTCCGAATGAATCATGCAACGAGGACACCGTCGTTCCCAATGTCGAAGACGTCAATCGTTGGAACGGCGTCAGTTCTACGCCTCTCTAACACGTAATGCGCCACAGAGTAGATGCTACCGTGCATCGCCTCGGAAGCTTCGTCGAAAGCGCCAGACAGAAATGCGAGTTCACGGTCATCTCTTGGGAACAGCTTCACGAACTTATTTCTAAACTTGTCCCATGCGTCCTCTGAGGTTCCTGCCTGCAACCAGACACGAGACATCGTTGGATGCCTGCTCATCTTCGCAGCAAAGGCACAGGTTTCAATTGCTTTGCGAAGATGATAGAGCGAATCAATGCGATAGCCCCTCAAAAGGGTCAAGATTCCTGTGGTCAGTTCACGGCGGCATAGAAACATGAGGTGAGCGTTGATACCGGCAGCATGTCCTGCATCATTTGTGGCGACATCGAGAGGAAAACGACACTGCTTTGGCAGTGTGTCGTACAAAGACTCTAGTTGCGTGGTCAGTTCGTACGTATCACCCAAAACCTCCAGGTGCCGACTGAGATTCGCTTGTTCTTCAGCCACCAGTTTTAGAACGGACTTTGCCGGATTGGATTGCATTCTGCTTCCTTTTTTGTAAAACGACACAAACAAGCAGTGGCCACAAATCTTCGGCCCGATGATCCCTTCACTTCTCCTCGAAAAAGCCCGAGTCGAGATTCGTCGTGATCCTCGGTTTTGGGATCTCCACCACAACGCCCGGAGCAAGCTCGATACGATCCGGTATCTCCCGCCAGTCTTTCTCGTCACCGAACTGCCCTTCCAGCCATCGCTTCAGGTCAATGAAATCTCGCAGCCGCAGGAAATGTCGGTTGCGCTCTTGCTGTGCGGTCCACAGTGCATCTCTGGTGAAGGCAGTATTCGTGACTAGCAGACCAACGCCGAAGTAGGTGTCCTTCCACGATAGTAAACGGTCAACTGCCTCTCGCTCGGTTTTCCTATCCCGGTGGTGCTTCATTTGTCCAGCAATCACAACCGAACCAAGATTCGCCGCTTTTGGCACAGCAATCAGATCAATGCCGCCGTCCTTGCGGTTTGTTCCCCCGGTCAGCTTGACGTTGTAGCCCATGCGGTCGAGATGTTCTGCGACGAAACGCTCGAACTGATCGGGCGTGAGTGATATCAGACGGGTTGGGTCTTCTTGCAGGAAGCGAAGGATATCAGGCGAGAACTCGACGGTGCGAACAAGGGCGGTGTTCGGTGGGCAAACAAGACCGAGCGCACGGCACCAATAGTAAACGGAAGATAAACCGGGAAAATCTGTGCCACTTTCCCAATTCGCAAGGATTGGTCGGGTAGTGTGCAAGTATTCAGCAATGTCATCTTCTGAGAGGCGAAGCGATTCTCGGATTTCCTGAAACGCTTTTCCCACACTGCGTGTGACTCGACGAAACAAGTATCTTTCTTCTCGGGTGAATTGGGAATGTGCGACAATGGCGGCCAAGAGTAAGAAGAGATGGCGTTCGTCAGGACCTAAGTCAGGTTTACCTTCAAACGCAACCGATAACATGCCGTTCGGTTCAAGCTCCACTTTAAGATCACGTCGATCTGCAATCCGACAATGACCTAGAACGAAATCATCTCGAAGTCGGCGATACGTCTGGTTGGGACCAAGATCATGCTTCATGAAATCACCGTATGACTCAAATCTGCGCTAGCGTGACATTTGCTCTTGCGCCCCAGCCTCTGCGGGTCCGACAACGTGCGAATCCAACGATGTGAGTAGCTGATCCTGGTCGGCGTACAAGAACGGCGCCAGCACCCAAGGAAAGCGATTGAAGTGCTCGAACATTCCGTACTCTCGTTGCGACTCCAACAAGAGTGGCTGAACCGGAACTGATGGGAGTGTTGGAACAATTGCCATCAACTCCTGCGGAATACTCTTAGCGTCTGTGATGTCGGCGATTACGAATCGTGCCATGTGCGCCAGGGTGGAGACCGTTTCCGTGATGTCTCGGCGGGTTGGTTTTTCGAAGTCGAAAAGGACGGGAAGATAATCTCGCTTGCGGAGTTCGTTTCGGATTGCGTTGAGGATCGCTTTGCGGTCGGGCGTGAAGCGGCCAAGGATCAAGACGACCTTGGAAGTAATCGTGTCGATGACATGCCGGATCTTCTGATTGTTGAGAAGAAGGTAAATGAACTGGGCGACTTCTAAATTGTCCGTTGTTATTGCAGGTTGGCCATCGGGACTGATTATCAGGTTCGATTGTTTCGCATCAGTGAGGTCTGCGTCCCACACTGAAGCACCATAGACCCGGCTTCCATCGAGATTGGCACGCAAGAGCTTGGACCGAACTAGATGAGATAATCTCAAATCGGAACCTTCAAGGACGGTGTCTGTAAGATCCGCCTGCAATAAGTTCGAGGAATTCAATGATGCCCCGTAAAGGTTTGCGTTGGAAAGGTCAGCATCCACCAAGTTTGTCTCAGGGAGGAATGCGTGTCTCAATTCGGCACCCGACAGATTGGCCCGGTAGAGGTTCGCTTTTACGAGGACAGCCTTGTTCATCTTGGCTCCCGTGAAATTCGTCCACTGGAAGTTGCCCTCTGCAAGATAAGTTCCTTCTGAAATCTCGATGCCGCTCAAGTCTGGATGCAAAAGAGGATGGCCTTGCTCACGTCACCGATTCCAAGCATCTACGCCTTTCCTCAGCATCTCAACGTGTTCTGCGTTTGCCACTGGCGTTACTGTATGACAGACAATCCCGTCATCGCAACTGTGGTTAGACGATCTGATGTAAATGCACATGAGCCTCCAACTGCTGGCGCTGTTTTCCGTGGAGGCTGGACCGACCGTTAAAATCACGGAGGTGAGGGGTGGCTGGCAGACGACGACCTTGAGAGAATGAGTTATGAGCGTCGTCGCCGGGTGCCTCTTGCTGGACGGCGTGCTGCTTGCCGCCGATACCCGAATCACCTACCCAGGAAGCGATGGGTCGAACGTGTTTGTCGATAACGCCCTCAAGATTTTCCCTTTTGCACCCGGAACTGCAATCGGCTATGCCGGGATTGTCGAAACCGCTTCAATGCTGTTGCAACACCTTATTGCAGGGCGTGATCGCCAGCAACCTACTCATCCCATGCGCTTACATAGGTGGATACCTCGCTTGCTGCGTGCCGTCTACCGCCGATTGCCTTCTACCTTACAGAGGCAAGTGTCGTTTATGGTCGCAAGTTCATTTGCCGACAGCCCACAAACAGTTGAAACAGCCACGATTGGGCGACTGCTTTTAGACGGAGCCAAAAATGGGATGAACATGATAAGTGGAACTCTTCCTTGGGACATTCTAAGTTCTGGGAAGGTAGTCGTTCAAATCCCGAACACATGCAACAGCATCCTCTATGTGATGAGCAGTCCCAACTTTGAGCCAAGAGCATGCCCGCCGTTGAGCTTCATGGCCATTGGGTCGGGAAGCACAGTGGTCGAGAATATATTGCGGGATCACGCTCGAATCGTGCTGGGCAATGTCAACTCGCCTTTGGAGCCAGCATGGTTCCGGCTCACTATCAAGAATTTCGTAGAACACAATCGCATTGATAGCGTGGGCGGATTGTATCCCGTATTGAAGGTTCGGGGAAATGAGACCTTTCCGTTTGGGTTCGCCGTGACCACTTATAAACAAGGAAGTTCAGAGGTAGAAGCCAAGGTAGAACTGTCGGTTGAGGCGGGACAGTGGATACAACGAGAGCGTCTTTCAGGGACTTCTGTTATCCTCCAACCACCTTGGGACCTGCTCAAGAACCCGACCCAGAATGCTCTTTTCGATTACATCGACAGTCGCCGTTGGCGGAAGCAGAAGAACGCCAAGTGAGTGCGTAACAGAACTTATCGAACACCGATCTATAACTACAATGTGTTCGTCGCCCGAATCCTCCGAGAATGTGCAACGTTGCCTTTTAAGACACGGCCCGCATTTTAGTCCCACCGACTGTACGACACCTTTTAGATGAGACTCTAGCCACAAAAACACTCGTGGCAACGACGGTACCGGCACGCTCGTGGACGTGCGGCGAATTCGATCCTTCTTTACGGGAAGAAACTGACCAATCATCGAGCTTCAGTACCGACGATCCATTGTCAAGTGTACGCAAAGGATGTACGCTTATCTTGATGCGATGCGTTTGTTATGCCCGAGTGAGCACCACCGATCAAAACTGTGAAACACAGCTTCGTGAGTTGCGGGAATATATCTCCAGACGTGACTGGAAAAACGCTGGGGAGTTTGTGGACACCGGCTGGTCGGGATCGAAGGCAAGCCGTCCCGCCCTTGACCGACTCATGGCTGACGCAGCACAACGCAAATTCGACTGCATTGTGGTCTACAAGATCGACCGCTTTGGCCGGTCGGTGCTTCATCTCAACCAACAACTGGCGGCTTTGACAAGTTATGGTGTGCGGTTCATCGCCACCAGCCAGTCTCTCGATACGGACGAAAAGAATCCCACCAGTCGGCTTCTGCTCCAAATTCTCGCAAGCGTTGCGGAATTTGAAAGAGAGATGATTCGTGAGAGGACGCTCTCGGGCATTCAAGCCGCTCGTGCAGCGGGGAAGATCATCGGAAGACCCAAGCGCATCTTCCGTCGTGATGAAGTTGTGCGATTGCGAGATGAGGAAGGGCTATCCTGGAGAGCGATTGGAACGAAACTCGATATTCCGGCGATGACGGCGGTTGATGCTTACAAGAGCTTTAATAACGAGAACGGCACGTGTACGGAAACTGCCATACCCAAAAGCGCTTCTGCACCCGTCAAAGGACGCCCTCGGAAGCCTCGTCCGAAAACTCCCTAACTAGTGATCGTTTTTCGGACAGTTGAAAGCCGCCACGATCCCCGGCTCACACGTTTGTTCAACTCATAAGCGCCCGCCTAAGCTGGCCGCTAGTGCTCCATCCGCTAACCACGTTCGACGGCATGGGTTCCTCACTGCCGCACTTCCGCCAAAAAAATCTCTTGACCGCCGTTGTTTCTTCGACTATTGTAAAGATATGGCAAAGGGCGATTATTTGGGAGATTTGGAACAGCTAATCCTCACAGCCGTGCTCCTACTGGGCGAAAATGCATACGGGATGACCGTGCATGAAAAAGTAGAGCAACTGGCTGAAGGTTTCCGGCAAGTATCGTTGGGTTCGGCCTACACAACATTGGAGCGTATGGAGCAGAAAGGCTACCTCAAGTCGTGGTTTGCCGATCCGACGTCTGAGCGTGGTGGACGAGCAAAGAAGTACTTTGCAGTGACCGGTGCGGGAGAATTCGCACTGAAGAACTCGTTAAAGGTTGCCGGGAACATGCTGGCCGGGGTGAAGGAGATTGGAGGGTTGGCGTGAATATCTTCGGACGAATCGCTCATTTGGTGCGCACGATAGTGGACGCTTGTTCTTATCTCATCTGGGGCACATTGGGGCTCTTTGCCTTGTACTTGTTTTGCAAGCAGGGGCCTTGGAATAACAAGCCGGGGTCAGCGGGCAAAGCGACTTATCGTCCCCCGCTGAATGCCCAATTCCTCTTCTATCTCTTCCTGGACGCCAAGACCTGCGATGCCCTTGTGGGCGATCTTGAAGAACGCTACAGAACTGTCCTCAAGAAGTTTGGCACCCGCAGAGCGAATTCTTGGTACTGGGTTCAAGTCATCACATCACTTTCTCCGTTCATCTGGGCCGCTACGAAGCGTCTCTTGAAAGCTGCTAGCGGAGTGGCGGCGATGCTTGAGATTTGGAGAAGGGGCAGGCTGTAGCAATGGACCAAGTTTGGCTCGTACCAACGTTGACTGTAGGAATTCCCATCGTTTTGTTCGTAAGACGGATGGTCCTGCCAGCCGCAGGCGAAGCGGCAGAGATGTTGCGAGATCGGGTTCGGCTTTACCGATTCGAGCGTCAACTTAAGAATGAGGGCATAATCGACAAAGCTACTCTCAGGACCGAGGATTGCTCACAGAACGATTTCTCTCCCAACGTCCTAGGTGAACTGGCCGAAATGTGGCGGGATCAGGTGCGCATCTACCGTTATGAGCGCCAACTGAAGTGTGTGGATAAGGCCGAACGGATGGCCATGAAAGCTGGCATTACAGTGGAAGCCATTCCTATGAAGACTCTCTTTCCGCTCTTGGAGACGGCTTCCCTTGACCAAGACGAAAACCTACACGAAGCCTGGGCGAAGCTATTGTCGAACCCGGCGAAGCCATCAGTTGTTGTCAAACGCCCACCGAATGTCACTCCATTATTTTCTCTGTTCCTATCGTTAGAGGCTTGCGAAGCTGTCATCGGAGACATCCAAGAGCGCTACACATCCATTTTTTCCCGATTGGGCAAACATCATGCAAGTGTGTGGTTCTGGAAACAGGTCATCGCATCACTTGCGACATTTGCATGGGCATCCCTGAAGCGTGCCTCTGGCATCGAAAAGATTTACAGAATGATTGGGCGATAGATGGGATCACAGCCAGAAGACGCTCGAAAATCCGGCCAACAAAGCAAAGTTGCGCAGGACCCGATTCACTCGCCAATTTGCTCGGGCCGATGCTCCAATCCACCTGCGCCCTCTCATGACGTTCTTATCGTTCGGACGCCACTGCTCTTTCGGCTCCTAGAAGAAGGTCAACTTCTGTTCGGCGTCAGTCAGCGAACCCACGTTGTCCAGCAATTCGCCCCTCTCACCAACGTAGGCGAAACTGCGCACAACATGCCCGTGCCTTGCCAGCATCCAGAGATGATACTCAACTACTCTGTGACTGGCAAAGGCTTGAACCTCATTGAACTGGGCGCTCATTTTCTCTGTCGTATTGTAGAAAGACTTTACGGGTTCGGCGTCACTTACCACTGACCAGCCGACTATCAGAACCCACCCTTTAATCGGCGGCGTGACGAAAACGACCTTGGCGTTGCGGTCATAGGCGAGTTCGATTCCCTTACTCCATGAAACGGGGCGACTGTTTTGCAGTTTGAGAAAGGCAGCAACATCGTTGAGTTTTTCGGTCTTGACCGCCATCCACGCCATCTTGTAGCCGAATGGCACCGGCCCCGTTGCAACATTGGGACTGCCCTTCTGTCCAAACAATCGTTTATGAAAGAAGGACAGAGCACCAGCGAGAATCGAACGGCGTCGGTTCATTTCTTCTGATCCATCGTACAACCTAGTCCGGTCGCATGAAGAATTCTGAGGTCAGCGATATGCCGTCATCACGCTTACCACAGCCGAACGGAAGGCCATGAACTCTCGCCAGAGTCAGCTTCGATAGTCACGGTGAATCGAGCCAAGGAATGGATGCCGAATATATCCATGTGGGTTTGGTTTTCAAGGAAAGAATCGCATATCTGATACAGTTTTCGATCACGACCGCTGCCACGAGGAACAGTTCAGTCTGCTTTCTCTTGAGCCGTCGTTTGTATTCGGCGTGGATCATAACAACTAAAGCGACTTGCCCCGGCGCACCACGGTTTCGTATCGATCACACGGCTCCCGATGTGCATACCGATACACCGCAAATTCCGCATCCGAGCCGGTTTCTCCCGATGCGGTGTATCACAGGCTAAAGTCGGATCCGACTGCTGGAATCCGTCTATCTCTCTCCCGGCCTGACGATTTTCTAGCGGGCTATCGCATATCAAGATCGGCGAGCTTGTGGACGCCCCGGCGTTTGAGAGCATCCTTGAGGGCCGAGAACGCCGAATGAAGTTCGTGATTGAATTGGTGTTTGTTCAGATCCCATGTTCGCTTGGCGTGGATGTAGGTGGTTCGTTTCTTTCCGGGAAGAGCGAGGATATATTCGACGAGTTGTCGTTGAAACGGGTTGAGGTCCTCGACTGCGGATGGCAGCACGTCTTCCCAATGCGAGATCATGTACTGATTTATGAGCGTTGAGATCCTGCCCTGGTCACCCTCGAATGGAACACCAATCGGCATCCGGTCGGCGTTCTGTTAATTTGTCGGGCAGTTGTATGTGGGCTTTGACTTCCCTAAGCCGCTGGCCAGAAGGCCCGTGACCCATTGGTAAACTTCGTCGCACTGATTTGCTGGCTTGGCGAGTTGTTCATGGTCCTTTTCGAACCCCCGGTGTTCGGTGCCTAGGGCAGTTGCACTCTGTTGTGGAACAATAATCAATGCACCGAAAAGTCGCTTCTCTTCCCACGCAGTAGCGATAGGAATGTCAGCCAGCATCAGACGCTCCCGCTTTAGATCAATCGTCGCTAGCGCCAACTCGGTCAAGACGGGCAATTCATTATCCGTAATGGGCTTTAAAGCAAGGACTTGTGGATCGTCGCCAATAAGGCGCTCGGCTAACCAGTGAAAGTTCGCTATCGAAGCACCTTCAATGGGCGTTCCAAGCAGTATTATATTCTTGTACTTCGTGAACCGCTGGTGAGCGTCTTGGTGAAGAAACTTGGTGAACATCAACGAAATCAGAATCGCATTCCCACCCATACTGTGACCAATCAGTTGGATTGAGTTATAGTTGGCAAGAAGGTCAACCTGTTCAGCAAGCCCCTGGCCTATCGCTGTTAGCCGAATCTTCGGCGACTCGCTCGGCTTCGTCGGGTACGTAACGACGAAGACATCGCAATCATCACAGAAGGGATGATCTGTCCGCAAAAGCTCCGGGAAGGAAACGGCTCCGTTAGTCCATGTGTCTGCGCCGCCGAAAATCCCATGCACGAAGACTACTGCATGACGGTTACATGGCTGGGAGCACGCTGGTTGCGCCGGTATCATCGTGACGCCTCCAGCGGCAGCAGATGTGGGCACCACGGCTGACGCTCCAACGATTAGCATCATATAGAGGGGTTTCATGCGCATAATGACAAATACTATGCCAACTTATTGTCGTGTGCAAGCGGCCTATTCAACCGGAGCAAAGGAAACGTTCCGCTGTCCATTGCCTTGGGCACGGCATTTGGGATTGCAGTTTCGCAGATAACGCTGAAATCGTTAAATCACGGCACCGTCTGTTTCGCACAAGGGGAGTCTTTGAACGTAACAGTGATCCCTTTCCCAACATAGGCTATCCTGTAATTCACTGATCGTGACGTGCTCGTATTCTGCGCTCGACTGCCTTCGTCGCCCGAACGACGTCAACGCCAAACTGCGAAGGGACTTTGCGTAAAAGTTCTGGCTTTCCGGTACGATTGAAGGCCGTCCAAGGTAGGAAGCCCTCCAACTGAAGATCGTCGGTAGTCACGGTGTTTATTTTACCTATAGGAACAAAAAGGCTTTCCCAAGCGAACAGCGAATTCGGAACCACTTCGGTTCCTCTTGCAGTGCATCTCCCTGCGCAAAATTGCGGTATCAGTGGCGTTCCTCGGTTTGGTCGATATACAGCACCCCGCCGACAAACCAGAGAGGATCAATTCTGTGTATTCCGTTGGCTCGTTTTCGAGTTCCCGCTTAAAATAAGGGTCGTATCGGCTGTTGCGCATAACGTCTCCAATGGAGAGAATCAGGAGGGCGAGCGGAAAAGTTTAGCGAAAGAAAGCCTAACCCGAAAAGCCTTGTACCAAAGAGCACGATCAATGTATGACTTTTCGGTCTTCTGCCTTGACTGTGTTTAGGTATTCAAGATATCCCCGTATCGAGTTTGCGGTCATGTCCTTGGGCACCAACAGGCCATGTGAATCGGGATCGTCGTAGAACCACCCACCGGAGCGCCACACTAGGTTCACGATCAAGGTGTTCCCTCGACACGTCGGACAATCCACGAGCAAAGTACCAACAAGATTGTCTCCGTTGTTTAACCCGCTCGCCCCTGGCGTGCGAGGGTATGGCAATATGTCTAGTTGCAGGGCGTTAGGCGTGTTCTTACCGTGAGCTTTGATAAACCCGAGAGGCCGGGTCGGAAAAGTGAAAAATGTTAAATCGGCAGTCCTGAAAGCCACGAACTCCCATGTAACTTCGTTGGCAACGTTGTCTGAAAGGTTTTCAACTACTATTGCCGGTTCCACGGGCTGGATCAGAGAAACAGACAAAACAGTTGGGCGATTAGACGAACTGCCGAAGTTGTTAACGGTAGCTTGCTGGATCGTGCCGGAGTTTGCGATCCCATTCGGAGAATTGTTAATGACGGTTGGTCCGGGTGCTTGAGCAGGCGGCGTTGCAGGTGTTGCTTTCTCGGCCGTCACCTTTGGGGCCGATTCGGTTTGGACAGGATGGTGCTTGGCCGCTGACTTCGTGTGCGGAGCCGAGGTTGGAGGTTGATCCGATAATGGTTCTGCCGCAGGTGCCTGAGGCGAGATCACTGCGGTCTTGACGGGAGCATCCTGTTTCGGCTGCGGTCGAAAGACTTTCCACACAAGGAAACAGCAGACGAGGATCAGGGCACAAACCGGAACGCCGACTACGGCGGCTGTTGGCCAAGGTTTGGAGCCTCTACCCATAACGAAGTAGATCCCGAGAACGACAAATCCCCCCGCCACAAATGCCCAACCCCACGATGGCGAAACCAAGAACGTCACAGCCACTGCCAAAAGCGTAACGGCGATAGTGAGAACGTCGGATCGGGTCATGAATCGAACTGATTATTGAGACTGTGGCGATACCGGAGCATAGCCGCACGGGTACAATAGTTTTTCGTTTGAGCTTTGTTCCTCAGAGCCGCTGATTACGTTTGTAAGATGTACTTCGGTGGTCGACGAAACGAGCACTCTTATTTTGCGTCCAGGAACCCAGCGACCAATGCCAAAGTTAACACTGGTCAACCGAAATACAAAACTATCACCGTCATGGTCTTTGGCCGTGCTACGAAGAAACCCAAAAGCTCCCGTGTTGTCAGCGAACGCCACAGGGGAGTTGCGGCCATCAATGATCGGTCCACTAAAATACAGCGCATACCACGGCTCGGTTATGTTTTCCGTCGTGTCGAATGTCAGTTCCAGAGTGTGCTTTCCTTCTGAAACAGGCAAGTGCGTTAGACAGATTGATACGGTAGGAATCGGAGGTGGCGGTGGTCCGTAGTTGTTCACCGTCGCCTGCTGTATTGTGCCTGAGTTCGCTATTCCATTTGGAGCGCTGTTGTACACAACGGGCGCAGGAGCAGCGGCAACGGAAGCAGGAGCCGGACCGGGTGTAGTAGCAGCTTGTTGGTTCACTCTTGCCTTCCGTCCGGCAACGGGCGGTGTTTTCTGTGTCGTTTCGGTCTTGCTGTCGGGAGGCGTTTGATCGGGCTTCGCCTCACTTTGCGCACGTTGCTCATTGTGAGTCGCTGGCTTATCGGGTCGCTGTGGAGCGCCAGGACTCTGCGATTTGTTAGACATGAATGCGGCAAGAATGATAGCTGCAACGCTTGGTAGAGCACCGACAATTGTCTTGCTCCAACGCTTCTTCACAGTTGTTGTGGGTTCGACCGCAACGTCGGGCCGAGTCACCCGGTCAGTCGCTCGTGTCCCTGCGATCAGACTAAGAACGAAGAAGATTAGCGAGACCAATGAAAGAGATCCCAGCCCTGCCAGCACCTTCTCATAACCTGGGAGCGCAGCAATCTACGACACCACGATGCCCATGACGGTGCTTACCAGATACCAGACCCATGCCCAGATTCCAAAATAGGCAAAAATATCCCCAATTGCTCTTGCGTGGCGGAACACCTTCCAAGTGCGATTTCTATCAAGTGCCTCGAAAAACTTCCTCCACATATTTCAATCATCCCATGTCTGGCAGAGTCGGGAACCTGTTGAACTAGTCCTGAAGGTTACCGTATCTTTTGCCTCAAGCATCTTCTCAAGACACGAATCCTAGCGGAGGCTCCGAAACCCGATGACAACCAGAGACATGGCTACTCCGAGCGTCCTGCGGGCTTCTATTCGATTCTAAAGCTACAGCCACAAGGAATCGCCCCTTGGCGGTCCCGTCGCCAGACGGGACAAATATCCATCCCATTGTTGGAATGGGGTTTCAATGGCACCAACCTCATCATGTGGATCAATCCGGCGAGGCCGGGGGCGCTCACCCTGTCGGGTGACAATGTAGAATTTCATCTACTTCATTTTCTAAATGAGACCCGAACCTGAACGGCTTTCCAGCCTTCGATGTGGATTTGGGTCCGTCCAAAATCCCAAATTCGTCCCTTGTGATTGTAGGAACTTCTCTCCAGCCTCATCCAACACTCCAACCCACCACATGGCGAAGCGCCAAGCGTAGCCATGTGGTGGTAGGACGCCAAAATCGCTACTCGACCCCCTGGGGACTTCATGAGCTTCAAGATCGTTCTAAAACGTCCCCACGAAACAACTTTTCTTCGAACCCCTTGATTCAAGATGAATGCAACTTCGTCTTGATACTCTCTTCGTGCTGTTCTCGTTCGCTCTTACGGCTCACTCAGCACTACAAGAGTAACCGTATGAAGCCGGGGACATCCACAACAAAACGCCACAATATTTTCGCTGACCCGATTTTCCCACATTCTTTTCTCCAGACTCCTGCGCTCCCTGGGGACGCCTTGGGGACAAACCATGTATACATACTTCACGAACGGAGGGAAAGGGTGAACCAACACCCGATCCACCCTGTCACCTCCGCTGCATCAAGGGCAGCAAGCATGACTCGTGATATTTACGCCATCTTCGATGCTTTCTATCGACGCCATTCGACGAAGCTGTTTCGTGGAGTGGCCTCCGGGTATTGGGTCCTGCATCCGACAGACGGAAGAAGATTCCGACACGGCGTAGGAATTTCCTTGTCAGAAGAAATCTCCCAACAGGTCTGGACGGAGATGTGGGAACACATTCTGGCTGGAGAGAGACTTTCAGCAGTCCTGCTCTATCAACGAGCGGACGCACGGCTCACAGACAATTTCCGGCGAGTGAGCCGGTTTCGCCAACTTGATGACACCCATGTATGCAAACCGACCGGGATCAGCCGGGACGATGCAATCGACATCCAACAATTCCTTTCCCGGTTGCCACACCGGGATCGGGCAATCGTAACGGGCTGGCTCGAAGGCTACACGATTCGGGAGATTGCCGAAAGAAATCAAGTTCACCCTAACACCGCAGCAAACATCATCCGAGGTACAAAACCGATGAACAGACAAAAACAAACCACTACAACGAAGAAGAAGACCGCAGATCGGGTCATCGATGCTTTGCCGGGAACACCCGCAGAGATCGGAAAGAAGACCGGGATCAGCCGGGAAACCGTCAAGAAGCAGCTACAGCGACTTTTGAAGGCGGGGAAAGTCGTCAACGAGGCAGGGTTCTACTCGCTGGCGCTCGCACCCACGGACACAACTGAACTGGTTGCCAGTTTGAGAACATTCCTCGACAAGCTGGCACGCAAGGAGATCGACATCGTCCCTTGCAGATTTGATGACAAGGCAGTGGCCGAACACGACATGCCCACGGTGGAGCCAAGTGAGATGCTGACGGCAGAAGCACCGCAAATGCCGTCCTCAGATTCAAGCGAGATCAAATGGATCGCCGTGAACGTGCCCACTGCGGAGCCACGCTGGAGCCGCATTTGAGAAAGGCCCAGGCAAACGCATGCCGAGAATAAATATCGTGTGACATCGCCCGACATCAAGATTCGGGTGTGCCTGGAAGAATCATATGAACCAACAAAACCGTGCCATCATCCTGCGTTTGCCTGAGTCAGTCATCGACCGTCTCGACAACGCCGTCCATTCCTTAAACATGACCCGATCAGCATATATTCGACGCTGCGTCGTTCGTGGCCTGGAACATACTGAGGCGCACGAATTGCCCTTGCTCGAACACCGTGCAATCAGGCAAGCATTGGCTCGCTAGGAGACGACAATGAGTTACGCACTGAATCAACTCGCCCATTCCAAATTGCTGCCGCCGCCCGTCTCGGCGGCTATTTTGGCTGACGATGCGCCACCAATCCCGGAGTTGACGGAACATCTACTCACGACCACTATGGACGCACACTTCATGATCGCCGGAGATCCACAAAGTTCGTGGGCGGACAGAAGGTTATCTCATCAAAACCTCGTGACGGCCTTCATGCTGGCGCTTGTGTTGGAAACCATATTCGGGCCGGAACATGGTGTTGCTGGCACGGGGGCAACGATGGAGAGGGCCATATGATCGACGAGTCGCCACGAACGGGTCTTTGATTGCCTTATTCATCTGGACTCAACCACTCCGGCGCTTGCTGTTCAGCATCGAAAGAGGGCAGCGCAGAACGCTTTGAATCTCTGGTGAGCGGATCGAATTCTATTCTCATCACAGAGTGCATTAACGTTCTTCCTGCTCTCGTAGTTCTTGAACACGAAGTTTCACGAGCAACGGCAAAAGATCGAAGTATGCCTCCGATGCCATCGCCTCTTTGTAAGCGATCACTTCTGCTTCGTCCTGACACTCTACAACGTTCTCCTCATCAAGAATGGCCAAGCACCATTGGAGGCGTTCCCGCTCTTCTGGCGTACACAAATGAGCCGCTAGACGACGAATCGAACGAACCCGATGACTCTGGATTCACTGACCCTCTAAATGAATGATCTATCATTAGACAAATCTGATCTTGATCGTACCGACTAGCGATTTCATAGAGGCGAGCAAGAAGTTCGTTCCTTCGTGAATGCGCCTGATGATGGCAACCCACGAACAGAATACAAAGACGATTTTGTATCCACATTTCCAAACAGTGACTAAGCTGGCACTGGAGGGTGCGCCGTGCGGACGAGTGAAGACTGAGAGTGTAGCAAATTGACAGTCCATCTACTTGACAAGTAGATCGTATCTAAGTATTTTGTTGTCAATATCTTGACAAGTTTAAATTCAATGTTAAACTTGTTTTGGTATAACGCAAGCTCAAATATTCTTGTCAGCAATGGCAAGCCCCAATATTCTTGCGTTATACCAAAACAAGTTTTGAACAGTTTTGAAGAACCCGCAAGCCGTAATGAAATCCATCACCGACCCGTCCTCTAACGAACCCACTTACAATTCCTTGTCATTCCTGAGTGAAGAACCGGCAATAGGATTTGTTGAGACGTTCAAAGCGGACGCCACTGATATTGACTGGCCGGAGGGCGCCGTGTGGCGGGAGTGAGAGATTGACCAATAGATGTATAAATCTCAAAGTAGCTGAAATCCTGTCAAGTTGACGAAATCCAAATCACTGATAATCTGAGTTGGAGCCGGAGAAAAGGCAAGATACTCCAGTCCGATTGTGTCAGGCGTTGCGGCCTAACAACTCTTCCCCCAGTGACTGACATGAATCGGGAGTGAGGGACGCCAAGTATCCGGCTCAACTCAACAATGACAAAACACAATCCTGATTTGAAATTAAAACCTGACTGCACATATTGCCACGGAACCGGCAAATGGCTCCATGAATGTGGCAGTGGCGAGTGCGGTCATGACCTGCATGAATATGTTTGCCTCGATTGCCCGTGTTTGTGTGACGACTGCTTACCCGAACGTATAAACGAGCCTCACGTCACGGGTATTCAGACTCGATCTGATGGGACAATAGACTCTCTCTATGAATTCGTCATCAAGAAATGTGTCCAGCCTGACGGCGGGCACCATTATCATAGATTGATTCTGAATCGGACAGACGGCTCAGTGATAAACAGCTACTCAGGACTGTTTCTTCAAGGCTGGACGTACAAGCGAATCAAGAAACGTGGGCGAACATGACGCCTACATTGAACGACCAACAAGGGCGATGTGCGATAAAGAGTAGCTGTACCTAAAAGTGCGTGTCCATAATGTCCGCTTGCCCGAACGCCGCTTCAAATTAAAATCGAGAGCGTGCTTGCCGTTTTGAAGGGTCAAACCACCCGTTTCATCCTGACGACCTCCTTGCTCTTCCGCTGTCCTTCGATCTTTTCCATTCCCGCCATGTAAGCCAGGGCTGACCTTGTCTCTCTGTGGGTTCTGATGCACTTCTGGTGTATTCATGGAACCGGGTGAGTTCCTTGCTCAGGCGGCAGCACAGCGTAGTCCTTGAAGATGACGCCTTTCAGCGGGTTGCCTTTGCTGTGCGCCCGAATTGGAACTACCTTCCCAGACTTTAAATGTCTAAGGTGACCACGGACCCTATGCCAGCAAACCTCCCAACCACCTTTGCCTGACGTGCCAGGCGTATCGGGCGCTATCACATTCGGGTCAACTTCCAGCGTCCAGTAGCGGACAGGCGGGGGTGTCGCTCTGTTCGGATGTCGCTCTCTGTATCGCCGTTGCTGGCGGGTCTCTTTGACCTCGGGCGATTGTACGGCTGTTCCTACTTTTGTGCCGAGCATCATCATCGCAAGCATGGTGACAAGGTACTGAGAGAGGTTCGGGACGCCGCAAGAGGGGTTGTTGGCGACTTGTTGGGGCGTCGCTCTGGGGTGCCGATTGAAGTAGATTACTCTACCTTCGGTATCGGTGCAGATCAAAGCTTCGCTATCAATTCCACAGATGCCACGATGAGGACCAATTGAACGATACAAGACGTTGGCGTGCATCACGAACTTGATTTCGGGAGTATCGGGCGGCCGATTGAAATTCAGAGCCGCTAGCGTATCCGGGTGAGACGTTGCCATGATGTGAACGCCTTCATACTCCGTCTTAATTCGTTGAAACTGCGAAGCCGGATCTACTTCGCAGCATGGATGCCGATATTCAAAAAAACAATTATCGAAGGGCGGAATGACGCCCACGAACTCCTCTTGATGCAACTCTCTTCGGCCCTGCGGATCACCCGCAGTTGGGCGGCACTTCAGCCACTCCATACCTCGTTCTGTGTAGTTGACTTGTTCCTGGTTCACTTCAGGATGATTGACCGTCTTTTGAATCACCATAGACGCCAACTCGTCCACCACGAACACCTGCGTATCGGCGTTTATCAATTGGCGGGTGTCGTAATTCTGCTTTCCGGTGATCGGGTCCATCACCAGCGGATTCTGTCGCAGGTGGTCGATGAGTCTCATTGGGCTGTCCCTTCTATGTCCGTCAGCACAATGCCCCGGTTCCCGCCTTCCTTAAGATCAATGCCTGCGCCGGTGTACTGGTTCCGCTCAAAGTGAAAGCGGGGTTGGTCGTATGGTATTTCGTGGCCGGTCGGACGTACCGGCCCGGTCTCAAAGTGTTCCAACAGCCGAAGAGCAAGCGGCTTCCAGTAGCGGACAATCCGTACCGTATGAGCAATACAGGTGGCGAATCCCCCCGCCGCAATCATGGCGTTGCAGAAAAGTTCCGCTACGAGTTCATCTTTCATATGGAACCGCTCAAAAGCTAGGTTGTGATCCGTCTGCTGATCGACGGGAACTGAACCCCAATGCGCCATTACTTCTTCGCCGTCAATCGCAGTCTCATGATGTTGAACGAGGCCCGTCAGCTTTTGGGCAGCGTTTTTGTTGGGCTTGCCCAATCCGGCACCTTCCGTTCTAGGAGCGCCGTATGCAGAACCCAACAGGAGTTTGCGTTGCTTTGCTTGTCCCATAGTGTCTTCACTAAGAGGAAAAGGGGTAGGCCCCTTTCCCTGCCTAGTCCCCGGCCTTTCCGCCCGCCGTTGACACCGATGGCTCTTCCACCTTCATCACGAGTGGCCGGCCCCAGACACCGTTGCCATTAGCATCTTCCAGGTTGCAAGTGAACATCGGCAGACAAATTCCCGCACCGTTCGCCGCATGGTCGGAACCCGGCGTGTTGAGGATGTACATCCCGCTTTCCAACAAAGTCTCGATTTCGGCCTCCATGTCATTGAAATCGCCTTCGATGGCGTCAAACAGAGCTTCGTCGCCGCCTTTGGATTCCAACGCCAGCCGCACAGCTTCATGCGCCTTCTGAGAATCCTCAGCCATGACCGGTACGTAGTGGCCGATCAAATATTCCTTTTCAACTAAAACCATAAAGTTCTTCATCTCAGTCGTTCCTTTCCTTTCCTTTTTGCAAGCATTTACTGCTGCTTGACAATTTCAAGTATGGGGTCAGGACGCAAAAAGATGAACGACGTTTAGGCAGGAGTTTTGATAGGCGTTAAGGCAGGCGTTTTCTTGCGTGGCCAGCGAAGGTGAATCCAATGAAGGTTCGCAAATTCATTTGGGAATTCTCGCTTCATCAGGGTTGCAAGAGCGGACAGGGTTCCTTCCTGTCCACGGGTACCGTTTCTGATGCGTGAGAGCGTTTGGGGATCGCATCCGATCGCCTCTGCAATGCGTTCGAGTGTCCAGTAGTCGTTGCGCAGGTCCTTGAAAAGATCCATAAGCTGCTTGGGATCGAGCGCCACGCCCTCTGCGCTCGTCGGTCTGTTCGCAAACATCTCAAGAGGGAGATCGTCGATAAAGGCGTCCCGATATTCCTCGGTGACCTCGCAATCACCGAGTTGAACGCCGTCACAGGCTGGTGCTTCTGGTTCGGGCATCAAGTCGCATTCAAGGGCCAAGTTGAAGACCTGACCGGGAAGATAGTTCTTGACAATTTCTTCGGTGAGTTCACCCCCCGCATCGAGGTAGACTTCCGCAAGACGGTAGTAAGCGAAATCGAGAAACCAGGACAGATCCGCATTCGGAACGTTCATCGGAGTTGTTCTGACCTTCTCCACCTTCAGTTGTTCGGCAGAATGCGCTCTAGATTTTAGGGTGGATCGTCTTAGCGCCGTCTCGTTGCATCCCAAGGCCATTCCCCCGGTCATGAATGGCGTAAACCCTCAAGTTCACCTTCGAGGTTCTGTTTGCGCCCCATCCACGGCTGTGGGCGCACTGCTCTTACCCAATCTGCGAAGGACGGGATGAATCCGAGATCTTCACGGACGTGCTGTTCGCCGATCCAGCGTACCGGAATCACCCGACCTGTTGAGAGCGTAATCGTTGCTCCAAAGACGGTCTCTGCCATGAAGATACCTTCGGCATGGTGGCGTAGCGCTCGGTGCCTGAAATCCGCAATGATCTTCTTGGACTCATCGAACCAGTCGTGAATGCGAAGATAGTCCTCGACCACGCCGCCCCACTTCTTCACGCTGGAAAGCGAATGGTGATACGGGTGTGCCACCGCTGTCTCCGTTAGAAAGTGCGACCTTCGGTTTCGATGGCTGTGTACCGCTGGTTGATTTCGAATTGAATCGTGCTAGTGGCGACATTGAACCGGAACTCGCCGCAAGCACCGTCATTGTTCTCCCACCCGAAGTATTCTTGATCCAAGAACGCATAGCACAGTACCTCAATTGCTTCGGGCAGTGGTCCATCAACCGCAGTCAAAGGTTTGTTCTCGTCATGTGATGCTTTGTATATCGCTATATGCGTCACCACACATTCCACAACCGTATCGCCAGCATAAGCACTCACGCTTTCAATCTGTCCCTGATCACCACCGCCGTCGAATTCGACGATGACCTCGCTTATACCGGCAGTTGTCAATGCGTCAAACACCGCCGCCTTATTCAACTTGCTGGCCTCGACCAACTCACGTTCATACTTTTCAAAGTTATAACTCATAAGTCCTCTCCATATTTTCTTTAGTCCCTAATCTGGGCCGAACGGTGAACCCTCCGCTGTCTGCCCTCTGCTCATAGCTGTGAACACACTCACGCTGCCGTCTGTGAACTGTTCACAGAATTCGACCCTTCGGAATCATCCTCAAACAGGAAGCTGATGTCAGCAGTCTTCAGGAGCCTCGGAACAACCGTCAAGTAAGGCTGTAGCAACATCTGAAGTTGGCGGATGTCGTCTTCGCTCATGCCCAAACTAGTAGCCGCCGTCATCATCTGGCTGTACAGCTTGATGACACGAACCTGTTCCTTCTGCTGGCCTGGGGCGTGCATGTGCGTCTTCGGTTTTTGCGCCCGCTTCTCACGGCGGTAGCACGTGTAGCACAGGCCAAAGGCGGCTTCGGGTGCGTCCTCAGTTCCGCACTTCAGGCACTTGATTATCCGCCGCCCATCTTCGTTCCGGTCGATTTCGTCGGCGACACCGATTCCGTCTCGCCTCGGGAATCTAACTCCCCCGACATCCCTGGTTGGATCTTCGTCTCGTGAATGTGTAGTCATCTTGACTTTCCTTTCAAACGTTGTGGAAACCTCTATATCCAGTTCTCTTTTGACCGCCCGCTTCGTGATCTCGATATACTCGGGCTTCAATTCGATCCCGATGTACGACCGTCCT